>VOFC01001120.1_pt1:0-237500 | contig 362000 bp, 469 predicted proteins | sample 5384161 | NCBI WGS metagenome assembly VOFC01 (sample SAMN12384722, study PRJNA508395) | human gut metagenome | isolation source: healthy gut B | host: Homo sapiens | reverse complement strand
GACTGCAATAAGTGACTGGAATGATAGAAGAACGGTTTTGGAAAAGCCGGCCAGAGAGGGTGAAAGCCCCGTACACGAAAACGATAAGCAGCGAGCAGGATCCAGAGTACCGCGAGACACGAGAAACCTTGCGGGAAGTCGGAGGGACCACCCTCCAAGGCTAAATACTCCTTAGTGACCGATAGCGCATAGTACTGTGAAGGAAAGGTGAAAAGGACCCCGGGAGGGGAGTGAAAGAGAACCTGAAACCCTGTGTTTACAAGCTGTGGAACATCATTATTCGATGAACCGCGTACTTTTTGTAGAACGGTCCGGCGAGTTATGTGGTGTGGCAAGGTTAAGCACGGAAAGTGTGGAGCCGAAGGGAAACCAAGTCTGAATAGGGCCATGAGTCAGCATATGCAGACCCGAAACCGGGTGATCTATCCATGTCCAGGTTGAAGCGAATGTAAAATTTGGTGGAGGACCGAACGCACATCCGTTGAAAAGGGTGGCGATGAGGTGTGGATAGGGGAGAAATTCCAATCGAACTCGGAGATAGCTGGTTCTCCTCGAAATAGCTTTTTAGGACTAGCCTCGTATTAGTCTAGTGGAGGTAGAGCACTGAATTTCCTAGGGGGCGTCAAAGCTTACCGAAGAATATCAAACTCCGAATGCCATATAGATGATGTACGGGAGTCAGACTGCACGAGATAAGTTGGGCAGTCAAAGGGAAAGAGCCCAGACCGCCGGCTAAGGTCCCAAAGTGCGTGTTAAGTGGAAAAGGATGTGGGATCTCTAAGACAACCAGGATGTTGGCTCAGAAGCAGCCATTCATTCAAAGAGTGCGTAACAGCTCACTGGTCGAGAGGTCCTGCGCCGAAAATGTCCGGGGCTGAAACACCACACCGAAGCCGCGGAACCCGTAAGGGTTGGTAGAGGAGCATTCTTAGAGGAACGAAGCAGTACCGTAAGGAGCTGTGGAGTTCTAAGAAGAGAGAATGCCGGAATGAGTAGCGAGAGAAAGGTGAGAATCCTTTCGGCCGAATATCCAAGGTTTCCAGGGTAAAGCTGATCTGCCCTGGGGAAGTCGGGGACCTAAGGCGAGGCCGAGAGGCGTAGCCGATGGACAACAGGTTGAGATTCCTGTACTACAGTATAACAGAACTGTGGGGACGCAGAAGGAGAGCACTACCTGGAATGGAATCCAGGGCAAGCACAGGAGGGGTACGGCTGGAAAACCGCCGTGCAACCCAAAGGTGTGACGCATACCGAACTAAAGTAGGGAAATGTGTGAGCCGGCTGCCGAGAAAAGCCGCTATTGTTTGTACTGTACCCGTACCGTAAACCGACACAGGTGGATGAGGAGAGAATCCTAAGGCCGACGGAAGAAGCATTGCTAAGGAACTCGGCAAAATGACCCTGTAACTTCGGGAGAAAGGGTGCCTCGAAAGAGGCCGCAGAGAATAGGCCCAAGCAACTGTTTAGCAAAAACACAGGTCTATGCAAAACCGCAAGGTGAAGTATATGGGCTGACGCCTGCCCGGTGCTGGAAGGTTAAGGGGAGATGTTAGGAGACGAAGCATCGAACTTAAGCCCCAGTAAACGGCGGCCGTAACTATAACGGTCCTAAGGTAGCGAAATTCCTTGTCGGGTAAGTTCCGACCCGCACGAAAGGCGTAATGATTTGAGCGCTGTCTCGACAATACATCCGGTGAAATTGAAGTGCCAGTGAAGATGCTGGCTACCTGCGCCAGGACGGAAAGACCCCATGGAGCTTTACTCCAGCTTGATACTGGGATTCGGTATTGTATGTACAGGATAGGTGGGAGGCTGAGAAATGGTGACGCCAGTCGCCATGGAGCCGCTGTTGGGATACCACCCTTGCAGTATTGGATTTCTAACCAGCAGCCGTGACCCGGCTGGGGGACAATGTCAGGCGGGGAGTTTGACTGGGGCGGTCGCCTCCGAAAGGGTATCGGAGGCGCTCAAAGGTTCCCTCAGAATGGTTGGAAACCATTCGAAGAGTGCAAAGGCAGAAGGGAGCTTGACTGCGACACCGACGGGTGGGGCAGGTACGAAAGTAGGACTTAGTGATCCGGTGGTATTAAGTGGGAATGCCATCGCTCAACGGATAAAAAGCTACCCTGGGGATAACAGGCTTATCACTCCCAAGAGTTCACATCGACGGAGTGGTTTGGCACCTCGATGTCGGCTCATCGCATCCTGGGGCTGTAGTAGGTCCCAAAGGGTTGGGCTGTTCGCCCATTAAAGCGGTACGCGAGCTGGGTTCAGAACGTCGTGAGACAGTTCGGTCCCTATCCGGCGTGGGCGTAGGATATTTGAGAGGAGCTGACCTTAGTACGAGAGGACCGGGCTGGACGGACCGCTGGTGTACCAGTTGTCATACCAATGGCATAGCTGGGTAGCCAAGTCTGGAAGGGATAAACGCTGAAGGCATCTAAGCGTGAAGCCCCCTCAAGATGAGATATCCCCGCATAAGCGGTAAGACCCCTTGAAGACGACGAGGTAGATAGGGCAGAGGTGGAAGTGCAGTAATGTATGGAGCTGACTGCTACTAATAGGTCGAAGGCTTAACCAAGCACGAGAGTGTGAGGTTCAGGATAAAAAAAGATGTAGGATTTATGATCTGTATGCGGTTTTGAAGGCACATGCGTTTGTGATCCTCGATAGCTCAATGGTAGAGCATTCGGCTGTTAACCGAAGGGTTGTAGGTTCGAGCCCAACTCGGGGAGCTGACCTGCAGTAAAAACTGCAGGTCTTTTTTTTTGCTTTTTATAGAATGTATGCTTGATGCGAACAGGAACTGTGAAGTTACAAAAAATGAAAGAAATTAAAAAAGTACTTGATATTTATAAATATCTATGCTAAAATTGTCAATGTCGCTGAGAGATTCAGCAAAGTAAATAAGGCTCCGTGGTCAAGCGGTTAAGACATCGCCCTTTCACGGCGGTAACACGGGTTCGATTCCCGTCGGAGTCATTTCGTAAAAGTATATACGGATATGCCGATGTGGCTCAATTGGCAGAGCAGCTGATTTGTAATCAGCAGGTTATCGGTTCGAGTCCGATCATCGGCTTTATATGGACCTTTAGCTCAGTTGGTTAGAGCAACCGGCTCATAACCGGTCGGTCCTGGGTTCGAGTCCCCGAAGGTCCATTCAAGCTATCAAATATTTTAATATTTGATGCAAAGACAACAAGTTATACTTTTTTACAATGTATGGCCCAGTGGCTCAGTTGGTTAGAGCGCCGCCCTGTCACGGCGGAGGTCGTCGGTTCGAGTCCGATCTGGGTCGTTAATGGGATCTTAGCTCAGCTGGGAGAGCATCTGCCTTACAAGCAGAGGGTCATAGGTTCGAGCCCTATAGGTCCCATTTATAATGAATATGCCGGCGTGGCGGAACTGGCAGACGCCCGGGACTTAAAATCCCGTGGGTAGCGATACCCGTACCGGTTCGATTCCGGTCTGCGGCAGCCCAAAAGTCCCAAAATTTGGGACTTTTTGTTTTATATTGATATAGTTTATTTAAACAATTTTATTTAGGAAATGCCAGCATTAGAGGAAAATGATTTTAAGTGATAGAGACAGGATTTTTTTAGAAAATAATATAACAGATATTGATAAATGGATTCTTCAGGGAAGGTCAGACAAATATTGGATGCTATTGGGGATTGTATTGATAGAAAAGGATTTGCACCACCAGATTATTATGATTCCAATGAGTTTGGACGAGAAGCTCAGAAAGTATATGATAGAATTTATGAAAATAACTGTATTTGATTAAAGGAGTATAGTACGCAGAGATGCGTGCTATTTTTATACTTATGCTGATAAAAATCGCCTTGCAGGAAGATGAGAGATAAAAAGTAAAATGAGAGATAGATTTGTTAAGAAATATACGGCGAATATTCTTGACGTAAAAATACTGTATGTGTAAAATGAAGAAAATGGAAACGTGAATAAAACATAAAAACAAACTATGAAAAAGAACAGGAGAAGAAAATGAAGCAATTATGGAAAAAATTTGATAAATTGACGGAAATTTGTTATATGAGTGAGCTGGAGGATAACTGTCCTCAGTGGGATGAGGCTTATGAAGTCTTCAAACAACTTGTTGCACAGGGAAGAGAAAAAGATCCGCAGTATGCAGCTGAGATCCTGAAAATGGATGATGCTACGGATTTTGCGTATGGTGTGGCAGACTGGATCGAGGATTATCTGGACGAGCTGGATGCAAGGGAAGAACATGAAAAATTAATGGAAAGATGTGAGGAACTGTTGAATCTGTTCCAGTGGCAGGAAGTATATCCGGGGATTTGAAGTTTCGGATCGCTTCAGCTCTGGCTGCGGAAGATAAAAAAGGAAGAAGCACTGAAATTCTGTGAGAAATGGTATGCAGAAGACAGCATGAGATGGCTGCAACAGCTCTTGTGTACGCAAAATGACCCTGAAAGATCTGGAAGGGGCGGAGGACGTTGTAAGAAAATATATTTCAGAAGATACGCCTTGTACAGATGAGAATGATATTCTGTTTATGGCGGCGGCTGATCTGTATCTTGTAAACGGAAAGGAAAAGGAGCGGATGGCAGTTACGGAAGCTCTGCAGAAATACGAACAGGAGTTAGAGGGATATTCGGAAGATATGGAAAGCGATATTTCTTTTGAACTGCCTTTCGAATAAGAAAAAGAGGCTGGAGGAAAAGAAGGATGCAACTGGCATATGTTTTTCTTGGATATTTTTTGGGGAGCATGTTGTTTGGATATCGCATCACATGGCTGTTGAAGGGTGTTGATATCAGAAAACTTGCAGAGGATGAAAATCCGGGAACGTATAATGCATTTGTGTTTGGCGGATTCTGGTGCGGGATTCTGACATTGCTGGCGGATATGGGCAAGGGATATTTGCCGGTGATACTGTATCGTCAGAATTATAGTACAGAGGAGCTGATCTTTGCTCTTGTGATGGCGGCACCGGTGTTTGGACATGCCTTCTCAATTTTTCACGGAAGAAAAGGTGGAAAGGGAATTGCAGTTTCTTTTGGGGTACTGCTGGCGTTGTTTCCAATCTGGAAACCGGTGCTTTTGCTGGCGTTTTTTTATATCTTATTTTCGGTGGTTTTAAGATCCGTTCACATCGCAGACGTTCAATTGTGACTTTTGGCTGTTTTTGTGTCGGCTGCCTGTCTCTGGTTCCCATACCTGCGATTCTTTTTAGGATGTGTCCTGATTTCGTGTATTGTGATCTATAAGCATCATCTGATGGAGGAGAAATCAAATGAAAGTGCTAATCTTATCCTGTAATACAGGCGGCGGACATAATGCGGCGGCACAGGCGATCGCAGAAGCAATCCGGGAGCATGGTGACTGTGCAGAAGTGCTGGATTATCTGTCTCTTGCCGGAAATGGAGTATCGAAACTGGTCGGGGATGGTTATGTGAAGGTTGTTAAAAAGCACCGGCCATGTTTGGCATGGCGTATAAACTTGGAATGGTGGTAAGTCGACTGATGAAAAAATCTCCGGTGTATTATGCAAATGCCAGAATGGCACGCTATCTGGAAGAATATCTTCAGGAAAATCCGGTGGATGCGATCGTTATGCCACATCTTTATCCGGCAGAAACGATTACTTATATGCGAAGAAATGGGTTTGCTTTGCCGCTTACGGTGGCCGTGATGACAGACTACACCTGTATCCCGTTCTGGGAAGAAACCGACTGTGACTATTATATTACACCGCATAAAAAACTGCATCCGGAGATCATAAAAGAGGAATTCCGGCATATAAACTGAAAGCGTTTGGTATTCCGGTATCCAGGCAGTGCCGGGAGGATATTTCCAGAGAACAGGCACGCGATATGCTTGGACTGGAGCAGGAAAAGAAATATTTTCTGCTGGCGGCAGGAAGTATGGGAACAAAAGCAATCGTGCATATCCTGGAACTTTTGCTGGCAATGCGAAGCAAAAAGGAAAATCTTGTGGTCATCTGTGGAAGCAACCAAAAAGTTAAAGAAAAAGCTTCAGCAGAAATATAAAAACAGAAAAGAGGTAAGGCTTGTCGGTTACACAAAAAAGATGCCTCTTTATCTGAAAGCCTGTGATGTGATCTTTACGAAACCGGGAGGACTGACTTCTACCGAAGCGGCAGTCAGTGGTATCCCAATCGTGCATATCCGGCCGATTCCGGGATGTGAGACGGAAAACAGGAGATTTTTCCGGATGCTTGGAATGAGCGTTTCCGGAAAGACAGCGATTGGTCAGGTGGCAAGCGGTGTGCGTCTGATCCACGATGAAAAAAAAAGTAAAACGGATGCTGGAGGCTCAGAAAAGAGAAATAAATCCGGATGCTTCCGAAGAATTGTACTATTTTTTGAACGCAGAGAACCATTCCCCCGCTTCAAGTGTGCAGAGCACTAAGCGGTGAGCAAGTAGCGAAGCGGATTGTGAATGTCCGCTTTACAGAAAATATGAAAAAATGCACAAATAAGAGCCGAAAAGAATTTGATTTTTGGTTAATCGTTTTGTTATATAACGATTATAATATAGGCGTAACAAGAAAGAACTTAACAAAACCTCTTTGTTGAAGGCTGCTAAGAAATCAGATTTTTGGAGGAAAAGATAAATGACTACTTTAAAAGCTGAAACAAGAGACAAGAACGTAAAAGCAAAGAGACTCAGAAGAGAAGGTTATGTAACTGGTAACGTATTTGGCAGAGAGATAGAAAATTCTATCATGCTGAAGCTGAGTAAGAAAGATGTAGAGCAGTTGCTCAAAGTAGATAACAAAGGTAGTCAGGTTATGCTGGAAGTAGACGGCAAACAGTATGATGCCCTGATCAAAGACATTCAGTACAATGCAATGGCAAGAAGAGTGGATGAGATTGATTTCAGGCACTGGTAAGCAACGAAAAGGTACATTCCGTAGCAGAAGTCATTCTGGTAAATGCAGAGAAAGTTGCAAGCGGTGTTGTACAGGAAGGTTTAAGTGAGATCGCATACAAAGCATTGCCGGCAGCACTGGTTGATAAAGTAAAAGTAGATGTTGGAAATATGAAAGTCGGCGATACGATCCGTGTAAAGGATCTGGAGATTGCAAAAGATAAAGAGATTGATCTGTCAACCGATCCGGAAGCAGTTGTGGCAACGGTAACAGCCGTACATAATGTTGTACCGGAGACAGAGACAGAAGAGACAGCAGAAGAATAAAATAAAAAGTGGTATAAGAAATAAAAAGCGAAAGGCATCCGTTCTTAAGAATCAGAGAAAATCTGAGGAAAGAACGGATGTTTTTTTGCTTGAAAAAGAAGGGAAAAGAGTCCAGATGCTTTTTGAGGGATTGAGGTAGCAAAAAGCAGGCAGCTGTGCTATACTCTTAGCAGGAGAAGAATAGTAGAAAACAAAAATTTCGGTTGGATGGATTTTCTGCTGTGATATAGAAATGGGAAGCTTATTCAATCAAGAGAAAAGGGAAGTGTCAGAAGAACGGAGGAATAAAACATACAATGAACATATTTCAGGGATTTCGAAAGCTGCTGTTCTGTGTAATAGCAGCATGTACGGGGATGGTTGTCGGATATCAGCTGAGCCGTGTACTGTTCGCAAATGTGAGACTGTGTCTCGGAATCGGTGCAGTCTGTGCGGTGATCCTGGGTATACTGGCTTTTCGGTTTTACCGGGCGGGGCTGTTTCTGGTCTGTGCAGTACTGATGTTTTTTGTTATAAAGACGCTGCTGCACCGGGAAGAATGGTGGGTATATCCGGTTTCATCACTTGCGGCACTGGCAGCAGGCTACAGTGTTTTTCTGCTTGAAAAACCGGCAGAAAATATTTCAGAGACATCGGATGTCACAGAAGAAAAGGGAAAAGATAAGAGAGAAAAAAAAGTCACAGAAAAAGAGAAGCAGATGAACAGAAGGAACGTCATGCACGTCGCAGACAGGCAAGAAGCTGAAAAACCAGCGTTCTGTGAATATGGTTTTTCAGTACAAAGAGCGTTTCAGGAAGGAGTTTCTTGTGAAATTTGATATGCATTGCCATACAAAAGAGGGATCTTTGGATGGAAAAGTCGAAATTGAAGAATATATTCGCATTTTGAAGGAAAAAGGTTATCAGGGAATGTTGGTATCTGATCATAATTCTTATAATGGTTACAGATACTGGAGAGATCACATCAAAGGAAAAAAGTATACGGACTTCGTAGTGCTGAAGGGAATTGAGTATGATACAAACAATGCAGGACATTTTCTGGTAATTCTGCCGGAAGGTGTAAAGCCGCGTATTTTGGAAATGCGGGGATGCCGGTAGAATTGCTGACCAGGGTCGTACATGCTTACGGAGGAATTCTCGGACCGGCACATCCGTTTGGAGAGAAATATTTAAGTTTTGGAAGTTCTAAGAAATATCAGCGAAATCCGAAGATCATGCAGGAGTTTGATTTCCTTGAGGCATACAATTCCTGTGAAGTGGAAGAACGGAATCAGGAAGCAAAGAAGGCGGCCAGAAAGTACTTTCTGGCAGAGTTTGGCGGCAGTGATTCTCACAAAGCGGACTGCATTGGAACGGCATATACAGAATTTCGTGAACCGATCCATACAGAATCCGATCTGATCGAGCAAGTGAAACGCAGAGCACCGATCAAGGCAGGCGGCACGTATTATCATGGTACGACCAAAGAAAAAATCGGCAAGGCGAACGATCTGCTGTTGTATTCTTTCTGGGTCTACAACAAAGTGGCCGGTTTTGCCAAATACAACAAACGCAGAAAGCAGCGAAAATATCTTCCGCTTTCCATCAGTGGCGGTCAGGGATTATACGATCCGGCCAGTCAGAAAGTTCCGCATTGAGAATGGCAGTAAACATCCGGTTTTTGACACCAGGATTTTCCAGGTTCAACTGACGCAGAAGCCGTTTGCTGTACTCGCGGCGTGTATGTCCGTCAGCCGGACAGGGACTTTTGGCAACCGGGAGCTGATATTTATGCCAGAATCCGATCACATCCGCTTCATCGACAAAAAACAGCGGACGGATCACAGTCAGATCCATTTGATCTAAATATGTTTTCGGTGGGAACGAGTAAAAGCGTCCTTCATAAAGAAGAGACAGAAGCATAGTCTCGATCACATCATCCTTATGATGTGCGTAGGCGATCTTATTGCAGCCAAGTTCTTTGATGGCAGCATTGAGAGCGCCTTTTCTCATTTTAGCACACAAAGAACATGGGTTGTTTTCACGGCGTTCTTCAAAAATGATCCGGGCAATCTGTGTATCCACGATTTTATAGGGAATTTCAAGCGTCCGGCACATTCTTTTGATTGGCTCCAAATCAAGATTCTGGAAACCAAGGTTCACGGTGATGGCAGTCAGATCAAACGCTTTCGGATAAAAGCGTTTCAGGCCATAGAGTGCACACAGAAGCGTCAGGCTGTCTTTTCCTCCGGAAATGCCGACTGCGATGTGGTCGCCTTCGTCGATCATCTGGTAAGTATCGACTGCCTGACGGGTGAGACTTAATAATTTCTGATATTTCATAGCTATACTCCTTCAATATTCGACTGAAATAATATGATATGATGCCAGGGTCAAAAGGTCTAAATCCACAGGAGCTTGCTCATCAGTGGATGCAAGGACTTGGAACCCGCCCCCTATATGAGCATAAAAGTGGGATATGAATCCCACGATATGCGAATACTGGGTGCTATGTGCCAGTGGCACATGTTTAGCACCGACCGAAGCGGAGCGTAGAAAGGATTGTTCTGTACTTCTCACTTTCAAAATTCTGGCATCATAGAATAACAAAACCATACCTTATAAATGAGAAAAAGTCAACGATTGCAATTCATATCCAGAGTCGGTATAATAAAATAAATCAGGGAACAAATGGAGAAAAAAAAATGGATGCATCCATTTTTTATATCGACAGGTTCTGCTAAATGATAAAAAGCCTGGGGAATGTGTCAGACTATGGAGAAGAAAGGCAGGAGATGAAAATGTGTCAGTATGACAGAGAATCAAAAAAGCGGAAGAATTTATCAATCACGAGGAGATTCTTGAGACGCTTCGCTATGCGGAAGAAAATAAGCATAATGAAGCTCTGATCGCTCAGATCCTTGAGAAAGCAAAAAAGAGAAAGGGACTGGAACACAGGGAGGCGATGGTGCTTCTGGACTGTGATATCGAGGAGAAAAATCAGGAGATCTACGCTCTTGCAGAGCAGATCAAGAAGGATTTTTACGGCAATCGAATTGTTATGTTCGCACCGCTGTATTTATCAAATTATTGTGTGAATGGATGCGTATACTGTCCATATCATGCAAAGAATAAGCATATCAGCCGCAAAAAGCTGACACAGGAAGAGATCCGAAAAGAAGTGATCGCACTCCAGGATATGGGGCATAAGCGTCTGGCACTGGAGACCGGGGAGGATCCGGTCAACAATCCGATCGAATATGTGCTGGAAAGTATCAAGACGATTTACAGCATCAAACATAAAAACGGAGCGATCCGCCGAGTGAATGTAAACATTGCTGCGACAACGGTGGAAAATTACCGGAAACTCAAAGATGCAGGGATTGGAACTTATATTCTGTTTCAGGAGACTTATAATAAAGAAAGTTATGAAAAACTGCATCCGACCGGACCAGAAGCACAATTACGCTTACCATACTGAGGCGATGGACCGTGCCATGGAGGGGGGATTGTCGATGTAGGCATCGGTGTACTGTTTGGGCTGGAATTGTACCGCTATGAATTTGCGGGACTTTTAATGCACGCAGAGCATCTTGAGGCGGTACATGGTGTGGGACCGCATACGATCAGCGTGCCGCGTATCCGCAGAGCCGATGACATTGATCCGGAGACCTTTGATAATGGCATTGACGATGATACGTTTGCAAAGATTGTGGCATGTATCCTATTTCTGTTCCGTACACCGGCATGATCGTCTCTACGAGAGAAAGTCAGGCCTGTCGTGAACGGGTGCTGCATCTTGGTGTATCACAGATCAGCGGCGGTTCCAGAACGAGCGTTGGCGGTTATGTAGAACCGGAAGCGGAAGATGATAATTCTGCACAGTTTGATGTCAGTGATAATCGATCCCTGGATGAGGTTGTAAACTGGCTGATGCACCTTGGTTATATTCCGAGTTTCTGTACCGCATGTTATCGCGAAGGAAGAACGGGAGACCGTTTTGTGAGCCTGTGCAAGAGCGGTCAGATCCAGAACTGCTGTCATCCGAATGCATTGATGACATTAAAAAGAATATCTGATGGATTATGCATCAGAAGATACCAGAAAAATCGGTCTGAAACTGATCGAGAAAGAGATTCCGAATGTACCAAGAGAAAAGACAAGAGAGATACTGGAGTACCACTTAAAAGAGATTGAAGACGGTCAGAGAGATTTTCGTTTTTAATGCAAGAGTGTCGGGAGGAAGAAGCCTATGAGTCTGAATGCAACGCCGGCGTCAGAACGTATCCATATCGGGATTTTCGGCAAACGAAATGCCGGAAAATCAAGCTTGATCAATGCACTGACCGGACAGAATCTGGCAATCGTATCCGATGTTTCCGGGACAACGACAGATCCGGTTTATAAAGCGATGGAGCTTCTGCCGTTAGGTCCGGTGGTACTGATCGACACGCCGGGAATCGATGATGAAGGTGAGCTTGGAAAGCTTCGAGTAAAGAAAAGTTATCAGGTGTTAAATAAGACAGATATTGTACTCCTTGTGTGCAGTGCAGTTGAGGGGATTACAGAAGAAGAGCAGAAATTACTGAAGCAGATCGAAAAAAGCAGATACCCTGTATCCTTGTCATGAATAAGGCGGATCTGCTGGAAGAGTGTCAAAAAGGGCAGCAGTTCAAAGAGAGAGCAGAAAATGCTGCATCTGTGAGAGGACAGAAGATTCCGGTATTGTGGGTCAGTGCTGCAAAAAATCTTCAGATCCGTGAACTGAAAGAAAAGATTGCTTCCGGAATAGAACAGAAAAAGCCAGAATATCCTTTGGTAGAAGATCTGCTTGAGATGGGAGATTTTGCAGTCCTGGTTGTGCCGATTGATAAGGCGGCTCCGAAAGGCAGGCTGATCCTGCCGCAACAGCAGACAATTCGCGGCGTGCTGGAAGCAGGTGCAACAGCGGTTGTGGTAAGAGACGATGAGCTTTGGGATACGCTTCAGAATCTCGGAAAAAAAGCCAAAGCTTGTAATCACGGACAGTCAGGTGTTTGGCAAAGTGGCAAAAGAAATACCGTCAGATGTAATGTTGACTTCATTTTCCATTCTTTTTGCACGCTACAAAGGCGAGCTGGAAGTACAGGTACGTGGAGCAAAAAGCTCTGGATCATCTGAAAAATGGTGATAAAGTGCTGATCTGTGAGGGATGTACGCATCATCGCCAGTGTGGTGATATCGGGACAGAGAAGCTTCCGAACTGGATTCGCAAACACACCGGGCAGGAGATAGAGTTTCATTTTACAAGCGGCACGGAGTTTCCGATGGATCTGTCAGAATACAGAATGATCATTCACTGCGGCGGCTGCATGCTCAACGAGCGGGAAATGAAATACCGGATCGCCTGTGCACAGGATGCTGGTATTCCAATCACCAATTATGGCGTGGCGATCGCTTATATGAATGGGATTTTGAAAAGAAGTGTGGAAGTTTTTCCGGAAATATGGAAAACACTATAGTAATAGAGATAAGTATTTTTTCAAGTCAAATGCACATGAGACTTGGTGCGTGATTCTGGTCAGCGAAAGCTGACCAGAATCACTGCACATTCTACACAAGAAGCAGGTTTCTCGATCTGAGATCCCTGCTTCTTGTTGTTTTTTACCTGTAAATACCGTATACCTGTTTAAGAATGTATCTGGCATACTTACTGTGAGGTGCACGCCTATACATCACATGATATATTTTTCTGTGCATATTTGAGGTATGATTTAGAAACCTGCTTCTTTGAGCACTTTCTCAGCTGCTGCGGTGTCGTTGGTAACACACAGAACAGCGTAGTTTCCGGAAGTCTTGATGATTGCATTGTCCAGGTTCTTTACTTCATCTGCGTTGTAGGAAGAGTAAAGATCGGACTGATTTTTTACACGTGTTTCAAAAAGTCCTTTTTACTTCTGAAACATAAGAGCTGTCGCTGCATTTGATGACAACAGCTTCGCATGCAGTAGCACCGGTACCGACGTAAGCAGCACAGGAATCAATTTTGGAAGTGTCTACCAGGTAAGTGGAAGCCAGGATATCTTCGGAAATAGAAGAAAGGGTGTCTCCGCTTGCTGTTTTGGAAAGATCTTCTGCAAGTTTTGCAGGGTCTGCTGTGACTTCTTTGCCGGAACCGCCGCATCCGGTCAGCATGACACCGATCATAGCGATGGTCACAAGAAGTGTGATGAGTTTTTTCATGGTTTCTAATCTCCTTTGTTTTATATTTTATTAATGTGAGAACAGACTTTCATCTGCCTCAAATAATGTTCCGAAAACGGACAACCTGAAAAAATCATACCGTTTCGGAAACATGATTTCTGTATGCTCTGCCAGGTTACAGAGAAGCACCGGAAGCAGCTTCACTCTCAGATGCAGTTTCGCTTTCAGAATCACTGGAACTGCTGTCAGCTGTCACATAATGCGTGTGCAGATAATCCAGCCATTTTGCACAGTATTCCGGATACATATGGATACCGTCGCTGGTAGCATCGGCGGCAAGTGCACCGTTTCCGTTGGATAACACTTCGTTTGGATTCAGATAATAATAACCATTGGCACTGCAGATTTCAAGGATAATCTGGTTGACCGTGTCAATGTTAGTGTTGTTTACATAGTCGCCGGTCTGAACTTTGGCTTCCTCCACGTATGGCACGGCACTGACATAAAAATGGCATTCGGCATCAGTTTGCGGAGTTCTGCAAGACATTTTGTATAATTCTTGCGGAATTCTTCAAAATCCGGATAACCAAGGTCGTTGGTACCGATCATGATGTACATTTTTTTGAAAGAATTGTTTTTCAGTGCCTGTATTACGGTTACATTTCCACTGGCAGTAGATATGTACGGTGTCTCAAAAATATCCGTGCAGTTCATGCCGACACCGGTCAGGAACGTTCCCTGCGTAATGCCGGACTGCATATGGAATCCCTCGACTCTGGAATCACCGATAAATACAGCATCAGAAAAGTAAGAATCATCCACCGGCGTTGTCTGTTTTTTTTACAATGCATCTGTCGTCCACAGTAACGGAAGAAGTGGAGGTAGATCCGGCTCCGTTTACAAATGGTGTGACGTTGGCAGGATATTTGGAAGCGCTTTCCGATGAAGTCTCACTTTCTGCCGTAGCTTCGTCCTGATTCTGAAAATCACTGGAAGAGAATATTTTGTTGAGTTGCTCATCTACCTGCTTGTTTATGCCGCCTTTGGAAGCGATATTGATGATCAGACGACCTTCAAAAACAACTAAAAACGCAAAGACAAGCAGGAGCATATTAAGAAAGCGGGCGGTTTTACGCGGCTTTCGTCTTTTTTTCTGCTGTACCATAATGTCCCCTCTTAATCTTAAAGTATAAAGTATTGTAAAATAATAATATTGTCTTTTCTCCTCCTATATTATATAATAAACCCGATAATTGTAAATAGTTTTTTTTTTAGACGGGAGTTTTTAATTATGGTTTTCAGCAGTCTGTTGTTTCTGTTCCGGTTTCTGCCGGCAGTACTGATCCTCTACTATATAGCACCGCGAAAGCTTCGGAATGTCATTCTGCTGCTCTTCAGCCTGTTTTTTTATGCGTGGGGCGAACCGAAGTATGTATTTCTGATGCTTTTTACGATTACCATGGATTTCTTCATCGGAAAAGGGATCGACAAAGCGAAAAAGGAAGGCAATCAAAAAAAGGCGAAGCGTTTTCTTATGACTTCAATCCTTGTGGATCTTTCCATCCTTGGATTTTTTAAATATGCGGACTTCCTCATCGGGACGGTCAATACATTAACCGGTGCGGGAATACCACTGCTTGGGATACCGCTGCCGATCGGTATTTCTTTTTTTACGTTTCAGACAATGTCATACACGATTGATGTATACAAGGGAAGCACGGAGGTTCAGAAAAACTGGATCAAGTATGGCACTTATGTTTCTATGTTTCCGCAGTTGATCGCAGGACCGATCGTGCAGTACAAGACGATCGCAGAGCAGATGGAGCACAGAAAGGAAAATACTTCCGATTTTTCAGAAGGTATTCATCGTTTTATGATCGGACTTGGCAAAAAAGTCCTGATCGCGAACAACATCGGTGCACTCTGGGATGCCATTGCAGTACTTCCGGTCGATGGACTGGCAGCAGGTACGGCATGGTTTGGGGCACTGGCTTATACGTTCCAGATCTACTTTGATTTCTCAGGATATTCGGATATGGCGATCGGGCTTGGAAAGATGTTCGGTTTCCATTTCCTTGAGAACTTCAATTATCCGTATATTTCAAAGAGTATCACGGAATTCTGGAGAAGATGGCATATTTCCCTAAGTTCCTGGTTTAAAGAATACGTTTACATTCCGCTTGGCGGCAACCGCTGCAAGATCGCAAAGCAGATCCGCAACATTCTGGTTGTCTGGATGCTGACCGGAATCTGGCACGGGGCGAACTGGAATTATGTTCTCTGGGGCTGCTACTACGGAGCACTTCTGCTGATCGAAAAGCTGGTGCTGAAAAAGGTGCTGAACCGTCTTCCTGGAATCATTCAGCGGATTTACACCATGTTTTTTGTGGTGATCGGCTGGATCATTTTCAAATGCGAAGATATGGCATATGGGATCTCGTATCTGAAAGCCATGTTTGGCGGATTCAGACAGGGCCTGTGGAATAACGAGACACTCTACCTGCTTGGTAATTATGCCGTCCTGTTTGTTCTGGCGATCCTCGGTTCGACGATGTTGCCAAAGAAAGCAGCCGGCGTTGTGCTTGGCGGCAGAAAGCGGACCTGGGCGGAAAATGTGATCTACATTGCATTTTATGCGGTGATCTTCTTTGTGTCAGTCGCTTATCTGGTAGATGCAACGTACAATCCGTTTTTATATTTTAGATTTTAATGATGCCAAGGTTCAAAGGTCAAAATGTCGTTCTTGCTTGCAAGATAAGACATTTGAACTTGGAACCTGCTAAACATGAGGAAGTAGCTATTTACGCAGTAAATATGCGGATTCCGAATGTTTATAGAATTGTGAGAGTACGAAGTACGGAACAATTCGTAGGCATCTTTGTACATTAACATAACATCTTTAAACAGGGAAACAGAATGGAGAGAATATATGACTACAAAAAAGCAGAATATAGCAGTGATCGCTGTGTTTCTGTGCATGGTCTTCGGAATGACAATCTGGACGATGGTCACGCCTTCCAGAGAATTTTCGGAGAGGGAGAACAGAGCACTGGCACAGATGCCGGAAGCATCGGTTGAAAGCTGCTTTTCCGGAAAATTTGAAAAAGATTTTGAAACGTATCTGACGGATCAGTTCCCGATGCGGGATGGCTGGATCAGTGCAAAGACTGCGATCGAGAAGGCAACTTTTTTAAAACAGAGAGCAAGGATATATATTTTGCAGACGATGATTATCTGATCGAGGCACATTCCAAAAGCTTTACGGCACCGAGTGCAAATGCCAATATCGGTTACCTGAAAAATTTCATGGAAACGTGTGTGGAAACATACGGCAAAGACCATGCAACAGCGATGGTTGTGCCGAATGCAGTGGACATTCTGAGAGATCATCTGCCGAAATATGCATCTCCGTACGATGAAGAAGTCTACCTTCAGAAAGTTGCGGATGCAATGCCGGAAGGCACCTGGTTTGACAGCGGAAGTGTTCTGCGTGAGCATAAGAATATTCAGCTTTATTACCGCACAGACCACCACTGGACCACGGAAGCAGCAGCATATTATGTGTATGCGGCATGGGCAGAAGAAAAGGGACTTTCTCCGCTTGCACTGTCTGATTATAAAAAGAAGACGCTCACAGATGGATTCTTCGGCACGGTTGATGCCAAGGTCGGCGGACGCAACCGCAGCGATACGATCCATGTTTATATTCCGAAGAAAAAGGAAAAATATCAGGTAAATTATGTGGCGAAAAACGAGACGGCAGATGATATTTATCAGTATGATTATCTGAAAATAAGAGACAAATACAGCGTTTATTTTGGCGGAAATCAGAGTCTGGTGGAAGTAAAGACAGACAGCAAGAGCAAACGGAAGCTTCTGGTCGTGCAGGATTCTTACGCACACTGTTTTATTCCGTTTACGCTGCATGATTTTAAAGAAGTCGATTTTGTGGATCTTCGCTATTACAGCGAAAGTCTCAAAGAATATATGGAAAAGGGCGATTATACGGATGTTCTGTTTCTGTATAATGCGGCCGGATTTGCAGAGGACAACAGTCTGATCAAACTTGGAAACTGAAAACGGGGTAAAAAAGACAGGATGAAATGGCATGAGCTATGCAGATAAAGTATTTAAGGGAATGTGCAGAGATATTCTGGATAACGGAGTGAGCACAGAAGGAGAAAAGGTGCGTCCGGTCTGGGAGGACACGAATGAGTCGGCGTACACGATCAAGAAATTCGGCGTGGTTAACCGTTACGATCTGCGAAAAGAATTTCCGGCACTGACGCTTCGAAGAACGGCATTGAAAAGTGCGTTTGATGAACTTCTGTGGATCTGGCAGAAAAAGTCCAACAACGTCCATGACCTGAATTCTCACATCTGGGACGCATGGGCAGATGAGGACGGCTCGATCGGAAAGGCTTACGGCTATCAGCTCGGCGTGAAGCATCAGTACAAAGAAGGCGAGATGGATCAGGCGGACCGTGTAATCTACGATCTGAAGAATAATCCGTACAGCCGCCGGATCATGACCAATATTTATGTGCATCAGGATCTGCATGAGATGAATCTTTATCCTTGTGCCTACAGCATGACGTTCAATGTGACACAGAAAAAGGGCGAGGATAAGCTGACGCTCAATGCCATTTTAAACCAGAGATCGAACGATGTGCTGACGGCAAACAACTGGAATGTGGCACAGTATGCCCTGCTTGTGCATATGCTGGCACAGGTGTGTGATATGTACGTCGGCGAGCTGGTGCATGTGATTGCAGATGCCCATATTTATGACCGACATATTCCGCTGATCGAGGAACTGATCACAAGAGAAGAGCATCCGGCTCCGAAAGTATGGCTGAACCCGGAGAAAAAAGATTTCTATGAATTTACCGTGGATGATCTGCATGTAGAAGATTACGTAACCGGACCGCAGATCAAACATATACCGGTTGCAGTGTAAAAGCTGGCATGACAGAATACATTTACCGGATAAAAAAGTGTAAAGAATGAGAAAAGAGGAGGATAAGTAAGATGAATTTGATTGCTGCTGTGGATAAGAACTGGGCGATCGGCAAGAACAATGAACTGCTGGTCAGTATTCCGAATGATATGAAGATGTTCCGTCAGATGACAACCGGAAAAGTAGTTGTGATGGGCAGAAAGACACTGGAGAGTTTTCCGAACGGACTGCCGCTCAAAAACAGAGTCAACATTGTCCTGACGAAAAATCAGAATTATCAGGTCAAAGGTGCCATCATCGTGCACAGTGTCGAGGAAGTGCTGGAAGAGCTGAAAAAATATGACAGTGAGGATATCTATGTGATCGGCGGAGAGCAGATCTACCGTCAGATGCTTCCATACTGCGATACGGCTCATATGACAAAGATTGACCATGCATATGAGGCTGATGCTTATTTTCCAAATCTGGATGAGAAGGAAGAATGGAAAATCACGGCGACGAGCGATGAGCAGACGTATTTTGATCTGGAATATTATTTTGTGAAATATGAAAAACAGGTACAGTGAAGTCAAGTCGAACATACGTGAGACTTGGTATGCGATTTTGGTCAGCTTTGCTGACATTAGGGAGGTCTGATTTATGTACAGAGAACATACAAAAGTGGTAAAGATCGGCAACCGGGTGATCGGCGGCGGAAATCCGATCCTGATCCAGTCCATGTGTAATACAAAAACAGAAGATGTGCGGGCAACTGTGGCACAGATCCAGGCTTTGACTGCAGCAGGATGCGATATTATAAGATGTGCAGTTCCGACACAGGAAGCTGCGAGTGCATTGAAAGAGATCAAAAAGCAGATTACGATCCCACTGGTAGCGGATATTCATTTTGACTATAAACTGGCGATCGCGGCGATCGAAAACGGTGCCGACAAGATCCGCATCAATCCGGGAAATATCGGCAGCAGGGAGCGTGTGCAGGCTGTAGTTGATGCGGCCAAAGAGCGAAACATTCCGATTCGTGTCGGTGTAAACAGTGGTTCTCTGGAAAAAGACCTGGCGAAAAAAAAATACGGCGGTGTGACGGCAGAAGGGATCGTGAAGAGTGCCCTGGATAAAGTGCATATGATCGAAGATATGGGCTATGACAATTTGGTCATCAGCATTAAGTCTTCAGATGTTATGATGTGTGCGAAGGCACATCAGCTGATCGCACCAAAGACCGGTCATCCGCTCCATGTCGGTATCACAGAGTCCGGAACAGTTTTATCCGGAAACATCAAATCCGCTGTCGGACTTGGTATCATTCTCTACCAGGGCATCGGCGATACGATCCGAGTATCTCTGACCGGAGACCCGAAAGAAGAAGAGATCAAATCTGCCAAGCTGATCCTGCGTACGTTGGGGCTTCGAAAAGGAGGCATTGAGGTGGTATCCTGTCCGACCTGTGGACGTACGAAGATCGATCTGATCGGTCTGGCAAATAAAGTAGAAACCATGGTGGCAGAATTTCCACTGAATATAAAAGTGGCTGTAATGGGCTGCGTGGTAAACGGACCCGGCGAAGCGAAAGAAGCGGATATCGGGATCGCCGGCGGAAAAGGCGAAGGTCTTTTGATCAGGAAGGGGGAAGTGGTGAAGAAAGTGCCTGAGAGTGAACTTCTGGATGCTCTCAGAGAAGAGCTTCTTCACTGGAATGAGATTCATGCCTAAAGAGTTTTTTGATGTATTTCCGACTTTAAAGGTAAATGACAACTTAAGAGGATTACTTTCTCAGGCGACGGTTACGAGAGTAACCGTCACTTCTGCAAGAGACAGAATGAGGGTATATCTGGAAAGCCCGAGGCTTTTGTACTGGCAGTCCGTGCAGGATACGGAGCATGAGATACGAAGACAGATTTTTGGCAATGCATCGATGGACGTAAAGATCATTGTCAAATTTCAGTTATCCAGACAATATACGCCAAGAACGCTGATGCAGGAGTATGAGAGCAGTATTCTATCTGAAATCAGAGATTATAATATCTTCCTTTACAGCATCCTGCGTCAGGCAGAATGTACTTTCACAGCGGACGATGAGATGACGCTGACCATCGAAAGAATGTGATAGCGGAAGAGCGTCTTGAGGAGCTTTTGCAGATCCTGGAGAAAATTTTCTGCGAACGCTGCGGCATGCATTTTAAGGTGCAGACTGTTTTCAAAGAGCCGGTGGAGAGCAAGTCGCATAAAAACAGCGAGCTGCGTATTCAGCAGGAAGTCGATGCGATCCTGCAAAATGCCGTGCTTGGTAATCCGGAAGAGCCTCAGAATCTGCCGGAAGAAAACGGACAGGTGGAGTCTGCAAAAAGCGGAAGGAAAGGCAGAAGCGGCGAAAAAAGAGAAAGCAAAACCGGAAAAGAAAAACGACGGAAAGAGCGAGAAAAAGTCGAGAAACAAGCAGCAGATATGCCAACAAGCAGAGGAAATTTCCAGGGAAAAGGAGGATTCCGTTCCGGATTTTCCAGAGGAGACGGACCTCGCAGCGTGCGTCGCTCGGACAATCCGGATGTGCTTTACGGACGTGACTTTGAAAGTGAATCTCTGGCAATCGAGCAGATCCAGGGAGAGATGGGTGAAGTGACGATTCGCGGACAGGTACAGACGCTGGAGACGCGTGACATCCGTAATAATAAAACAATTATTATGATGGAAGTGACCGACTTTACAGATACCATTGTGATCAAGATTTTTGCACAGACAGAGCAGGTGCCGGAGATTTTAAAAGATATCAAAACCGGTGCGTTTCTGAAAATCCGCGGCGTGACGACAATCGACCGGTTTGACGGACAGCTCAGTATCGGTTCGGTGTTTGGTATCAAAAAATCCAGGATTTCCGCAAACAGAGGGTGGACACCTGGCCGGAGAAACGTGTGGAACTGCACTGTCACACAAAAATGAGTGATATGGATGGTGTTTCCGATGTAAAAGACATCATAAACCGGGCAAAATCCTGGGGACATAAGGCGATCGCCATCACAGATCACGGTGTTGTGCAGGCTTTCCCGGATGCGAACCACGCGGTTTCGCCGGATGAGGACTTTAAGATTATTTACGGATGTGAGGCTTATCTGGTGGATGACCTGCAGGACCTCGTTGTCAATTCCAGAAATCAAAGCCTGGAGGATGCCTATGTAGTCTTCGACCTGGAGACAACCGGTTTCAGTACGGTGGCAAACAAGATCATTGAGATCGGTGCGGTCAAAGTGGTAAATGGTAAGATCACGGACAAATTCAGCACCTTTGTAAACCCGGATGTGCCGATTCCGTTTGAGATTGAGCAGCTGACCGGGATCAACGACAACATGGTGCTCGACGCTCCGACAATCGAAGAAATCCTGCCGAAGTTCCTGGAATTTTCGGAAGGATGCGTGATGGTCGCACACAATGCATCGTTTGACATGGGATTTATCGAAGCAAACTGCAAACGGCAGGGCATTGAAAAAGAATTTACGGTTGTCGATACCGTAGCACTTGCAAGAGTGTTGATGCCGCAGCTGAACCGTTTTAAGCTGGATACGGTTGCAAAGGCACTGAAAGTATCACTGGAGAACCATCATCGAGCCGTTGATGATGCGGCATGTACCGCTGAGATTTTTGTGAAATTTATTGAAATGCTTCAGCAGAGAGATATTACAACGCTGGATGGAGTCAATGAGCTGGGGCGTACTTCCGTGGATAAGATCCGCAAGAGTCCGTCGCACCATGCAATTTTGCTGGCGACAAACGATCTTGGACGTATCAATCTCTACCGCCTGGTTTCCTGTTCACATTTGAAATATTATAACCGAAGACCGCTGATCCCGAAGAGCGAATTTGTGCGTCACAGAGAGGGACTATTGCTTGGTTCTGCCTGTGAAGCGGGCGAACTGTATCAGGCTGTGTTAAACCATCGCTCGGATCAGGAGATCGCAAGGCTGGTGAATTTCTATGATTATCTGGAGATACAGCCGATCGGCAACAATGCTTTTATGCTTCGAAGCGACAAGACCGATGTGGAGACGATCGAAGATCTTCAGGAGATCAACCGGAAGATTGTAAAACTCGGAGAACAGTTCAACAAAATGGTCGTGGCTACCTGTGATGTGCATTTCTTAAATCCGGAGGATGAAGTTTACCGCCGCATTATTATGGCGGGAAAAGGATTTAAAGATGCCGACGATCAGGCACCACTATATCTGCGTACAACCGAAGAAATGCTTGCAGAATTTGAATATCTTGGCAGTGATAAAGCAGAGGAGATCGTGATCACAACCCCGAACCACATCCCCGATATGTGCGAAAAAATATCGCCGGTAAGACCAGATAAATGTCCGCCGGTCATCCCGGATTCGGACAAAAGTCTGCGTGAGATCTGCTACAACCGTGCCCATGAGATTTATGGCGAGGATCTTCCGGAAGTCGTTGTCGAGCGACTGGAGAGAGAGTTGAACTCCATCATTTCCAACGGCTACGCCGTAATGTATATCATTGCCCAGAAGCTGGTGTGGAAATCCAACGAGGACGGTTATCTGGTAGGCTCCAGAGGTTCGGTCGGATCTTCGTTCGTAGCGACCATGGCAGGAATCACCGAGGTAAATCCGCTGCGTCCGCATTATTATTGTGAGAAATGCCACTACAGCGATTTTGATTCCGAGGATGTGAAAGCCTATGCAGGAAGAGCCGGATGTGACATGCCGGATAAGACCTGCCCGGTCTGCGGAGCGAAGCTTCGAAAAGAAGGATTTGATATTCCATTTGAAACATTCCTTGGATTTAAGGGAAACAAAGAGCCGGATATCGACCTGAATTTCTCCGGTGATTATCAGGGAAATGCTCACCGCTATACCGAGGTTATTTTCGGAAAAGGGCAGACTTACCGTGCCGGAACAATCGGTACGCTTGCCGAGAAGACGGCATTTGGTTACGTGAAAAATTATTACGAAGAACGCGGCGAGCGGAAGCGTACCTGTGAGATCAACCGTATCGTAAAAGGATGTACCGGCGTCCGACGGACAACGGGACAGCATCCGGGCGGTATTATCGTTCTGCCTCTTGGCGAGGAGATTGATTCGTTCACACCGGTACAGCACCCGGCAAACGATATGACAACAGATACGGTAACGACCCATTTCGATTACCATTCCATCGACCACAACCTGCTGAAGCTCGATATCCTCGGACACGATGATCCGACGATGATTCGTATGCTGCAGGATTTAACAGACATCAATGCACAGGACATTCCGCTGGACAATAAAGAAGTCATGTCGCTTTTTGTCAGCACGGAGGCACTTGGCGTTACACCGGAGCAGCTTGGAGGATGTCCGCTCGGTTCGCTTGGTATTCCGGAGTTTGGTACAGATTTCGTTATCCAGATGCTTCTGGACACCAAACCGCAGAGCTTTTCAGATCTGGTACGAATTTCCGGTCTGTCCCATGGTACGGACGTGTGGCTGGGCAATGCCCAGACCCTGATCGAAGAAGGCAAGGCAACCATTTCCACGGCAATCTGTACACGAGATGACATCATGACTTATCTGATCGGAAAAGGGCTGGACAGCGAGCAGTCCTTCACGATCATGGAGAGCGTGCGTAAGGGGAAAGGACTGAAACCGGAGTGGGAAGAGGAGATGCTGGCACACGATGTGCCGGACTGGTATGTGTGGTCGTGCAAAAAGATCAAGTACATGTTCCCGAAGGCTCATGCTGCGGCCTATGTTATGATGGCATTCCGCATCGCCTGGTACAAGATTTTTTATCCGCTGGCATATTATGCGGCTTATTTCAGTATACGAGCTTCTGCATTCAGCTATGAGCTGATGTGTCAGGGACAGGAAAAACTGCTTCACTATATGGACGAATATCGCAAAAAAGGCGATGCACTCTCCAAAAAAGCAGGATTCCATGAAAGACATGAAGATCGTGCAGGAAATGTATGCCAGAGGTTATGATTTTCTGCCGCTCGATCTCTATCAGGCAGATGCGAGACGTTTTAAGATCATCGACGGCAAGTTGATGCCGGCGTTAAGTACGATCGAGGGTCTTGGAGAGAAGGCTGCGGATGCCGTGGATGCGGCAAAAGAAGGAAAATTTTTATCAAAAGATGATTTCAGAGACCGGACAAAAGTCAGCAAGACAGTCATCGACCTGATGGATGATCTGGGAATTCTGGGCGATCTGCCAGAGAGCAACCAGCTGTCGCTGTTTGACCTGGTAGGATAGATAAGGAGAAAAAAAGAATGAGCGAAGCAATCGTTACCCTGAAAAAGGGCGAAGGAAGAATGTTGAAATCAGGAGGACTGTGGATCTTTGACAATGAGATCGCAAGTATCCTCGGAAGCTTTGAGGACGGAGATATCGTGGCAGTACATGATTTTGACGGCTACGGACTTGGCAAAGGCTTTATCAACCGCAATTCTAAAATCCGTGTGCGGATGATGACAAGAAACCGTCATCAGGAGATTGATGAGGCATTTCTGAAGATGCGTGTGCAGGAGGCATGGGATTACCGCAAAAAAGTCAGCGATACCGGAAGCTGCCGTGTGATCTTCGGCGAGGCAGACTTCTGCCGGGACTGGTGGTAGATAAATTTTCCGATGTGCTGGTCGTACAGTCCCTGGCACTTGGCATTGACCGCCTGAAAGATCAGATCGTGGAGCTGCTAAAAGAAGTCCTGGCAGCAGACGGCATCAAGATCCGCGGTGTCTATGAGCGAAGCGATGCAAAAAGTACGCCGTCAGGAAGGCATGGAGCTGTACAAGGGATTTATCGGAGAGGCGTTTGATACCAACGTGGAGATCGAAGAAAACGGTGTCCGCTACATGGTCGATGTCAAAGACGGACAGAAAACAGGATTCTTCCTCGATCAGAAATACAACCGAAAAGCGATCCAGCATCTCTGCAAAGATGCAAAAGTGCTCGACTGCTTTACACACACCGGATCCTTTGCCTTAAATGCCGGATATGGCGGGGCAAAAGAAGTGACAGGAGTTGATGCTTCTGAACTTGCCGTAGAGCAGGCAATACTGAACTCCAAGTTAAACGGCATGGAGGACCGCGTGAAATTTATCTGCCGAGATGTCTTTGAACTTCTCCCGGAACTGGAAGAAAAAGGGGAGAAATTCGATGTGGTCATCCTCGATCCGCCGGCTTTCACCAAGTCCAGAAATTCCGTAAAAAATGCCGTGAAAGGCTACCGTGAGATCAACCTGCGTGCGATGAAACTGGTGCGTGACGGAGGTTTCCTGGCAACGTGTTCCTGCTCACACTTTATGACCTATGAACTGTTCACACAGACCATCCATCAGGCGGCAAGAAATGTCCACAAACGCCTGCGTCAGGTGGAGTTCCGTACACAGGCACCGGATCACCCGATTTTGTGGGCGGCAGAAGAGTCCTATTATCTGAAGTTTTACGTGTTCCAGGTGGTGGATGAGAAGTGATTTTGTAAAATAGTCACGCCATAATGATTCGAAAACAATCCAAATGGGAAAAATCCTGGCAGCATGTTAAGTGAAATCCGCCGAAGACGATATTCTCAAATTAAAGTAATGAAAACAGACTCCTGTATCAAGAAAGAATACAGGAGTCTGTTTTTTGGCAGAGTGGAAAAAAGGATTGACGTTGCAGCCTCGTCTGTTCTATACTAGAGGACAGAGAAATCAGATGATTAAATGCGGTTTTCAGGCTGCATTTCAGGAGGAATAAAGATGGAAAAGATCATTTTGACCGGCGACAGACCGACCGGCAGACTTCACGTAGGACATTATGTTGGATCTCTGAAACGCAGAGTTGAGCTGCAGAATTCCGGAGAGTACGACAAGATTTTTATCATGATCGCAGATGCACAGGCACTGACAGACAATGCAGACAATCCGGAGAAGATCCGTCAGAATATTATTGAGGTAGCACTGGATTATCTTTCCTGCGGACTGGATCCGGAAAAATGTACGATTTTTATTCAGTCACAGGTTCCGGAGCTGGCAGAGCTCTCCTTTTTCTATATGAATCTGGTTACTGTTTCCAGACTGCAGAGAAACCCAACCGTTAAGACTGAGATTCAGATGCGTAATTTTGAGACAAGCATCCCGGTAGGATTTTTCACCTATCCGATCAGCCAGGCATCCGATATCACAGCTTTCAAGGCAACGACTGTTCCGGTAGGAGAAGACCAGCTGCCGATGATCGAGCAGGCAAGAGAGATCGTCCGCAAATTCAACAGCGTATACGGCGAGACACTGGTAGAGCCGACCGCACTGATCCCGGAGAATGAAGTATGCTGCCGCCTGCCGGGTACGGACGGTAAGGCGAAGATGAGCAAGAGCCTTGGCAACTGCATCTATCTCTCCGATACAGAAGAAGAAGTTCGCCAGAAGATCATGAGTATGTACACCGATCCGAACCATATCAAAGTGTCTGATCCGGGTAGCGTAGAAGGAAACGCAGTCTTTACTTATCTGGATGCATTCAGCAGACCGGAACATTTTGAGCGTTACCTGCCGGACTATAAAAATCTGGATGAGCTGAAAGCACATTATCAGAGGGGCGGACTTGGAGATGTAAAAGTAAAACGTTTCCTCAATGCTGTGATGCAGGAAGAGCTGGGACCGATCCGTGCAAAAAAGAAAAGAGCTGGAACAGCACATTCCGGAGATCTATGAGATACTGAAAAAAGGAAGCGAAGAAGCAAGAAAAGCAGCAGCAGAAACGATGGCTGAAGTGAAGCGTGCGATGCGTATCAATTATTTTGAAGATGCAGCACTGATCCAGGAACAGTCAGAGCGTTTTGCAGCTAAACATGAGAAATAAATATCAGAAATCAGGCAGATTCTTTTTCTTTTGACACAGGAAATGTGACCGTAAAAAGAAGTACCGAGATTTTTTGGCACTAACCACCGTGATCTTACCACGGTGGTTTTTTGCTATAGTCTGAGCGATGGCAAGACCAAGTCCATAACCGCCGTCCGTGCGGGCTCGCGATTTGTCGGTGCGGTAAAAGCGTTCAAACAGATGTGGCAGGTCTTCTTCCGGGATGGCCTTTCCGGTATTGTGGACAGTCAGCTTTATTTTTTCGTTTTCAGATGTCAGGGTGACGGTAACTTTTTATCTGAACTGCCCGATTTTTCAAGAACATCTGCAATGCCGGCATATTTGCAGGCATTATCCAGCAAAATGGCAACCAGCTGTCGGATCTGTGGAGCATCACCGGATATGAAAATATCATCAGAAATTTCATCTTCTATCATGACACCCTGCTCAAAGGCAACCGGCTCAAAAGTTAAAAGACAACCAAGGATCAGGTCACTGAACGAAAACGTGCTGTAGAGCATTGGCGTGGATTTCGCATCGGAACGGGCCAGAAAGAGCAAATTTTCTACAAGCTTTTTCATACGGCCGGCTTCTTCCTGCGTGCTTTCCACCCACTGGAGTTCATCGCGGATCGTGGCATCTTTGTGTGAGAGCAGAATCCGAAGGTTTGCGAGAATTACAGTCAGCGGTGTTTTCAGCTCATGGGAAGCATCAGCGATAAACTGATTCTGCTGTTCCCAGGCCTTTTCGACCGGTTTTAATGCCCAGCGTGCCAGAAAAATGCTGACCAGAAGAAAACAGAGCAGAAAAAGCAGAAGCATCATGACGCACTGAATGACAAGCTCGCCAAGAGCACGTGTTTCCTGGACCGTATCGGCAAAGGCGATTTTTGTGCCTTCCGGTGTATTCTGCTTGATAAAACGCAGCTTCAGATTTGAAAGATACCCCTGATCTTCGGAAACAGCAAATGCGGCACTTACGGCAGCTTCGGAAAGCGTATCCGTTACGGTATAGGAGCCGCTGGAGTTGGTGTCCGTGATCTCGTTGTTTTCATCAAGAGTGACCAGAAAAACCGGGGTCGAGTTAAATGCCGGATTGCGTCCGCCTGGACCGAAATCAAGACTTGGAGACTGAGGTTTCGTGTCATTTTTCGGCGGCTCCTTTGAGCGTGAGCTGTCCAGCATCTGCCGCATTGCTATTTCACTTTCAGCACGAAAAGCGTGTACACGGGTGAAACAGAACATGCCAAGCACCACACAGAGGATCACGGCAACCAGGGACATGTTGATGATCACAAATTTGCGACGCAGTTTTTTGATCATGATGTTTCCTCACTTTCCAGCCGGTAGCCGACTTTGCGGACGGTTCCGATCGTGACTTTCGAATCCAGATAGTGGAATTTCTTGCGTAAGAACGAAATATAAGCCTCCACATTGTTGCTTTCGGCAGCAGACTCTGCACCCCAGACTTTGACGATCAGCGTTTCTTTTGAAATCAGGATCTTCGGATTAGACATCAGGATTTTGAGGATTTCAAATTCCTTATATCCAAGATGAATGGATTTGTTTTTGCAGGAAAGGTCGTTGCTGGAGAGATTGAGCGTCAGATCATCAAACGTCAGTTCTTCCAGAATCACCTCACCCTGACGTCTTGAGAGGGCACGGATCCTTGCAAGAAGTTCTTCCGGGACAAATGGTTTTGTCATATAGTCATCCGCACCGCTGTCGAGGCCTGTGATCTTGTTTTTTACATCGTCAAGAGCCGTCAGCATGATGACCGGTGTGGAAATTTTGGACTCCCGCAGATGATGTACGACCTCAAAACCATCCATGCCGGGCAGCATCACATCCAGCACGATCACATCGTAATCGCCGGAAGAAGCATAGGCAAGCCCGTCCCGGCCATCGTAAACAATATCTGCCTGATATCTGGCTTCCTGCATAATCTGCCCCAGTGCATCCGCCAGTCGCTTTTCATCCTCTATAATTAAAATCTGCATAAAATCGCCTCCTGTGTATATAAGATCAGACATTGCAGACAGTGCCTGCGAATGAATATTATAATTGATGATGCCATACGAATTGCTCTGTACTGCGTACTTGCGAAATTCTGTAACCCTGGCATCATCAGTATAGCATAAAAAACTGAAAACAGGCTGAAATATATCACAGTCAGATATTTGATCAAATCAGGCAAGTTCCCTGCTTTCATTGAGAGTATCCGCTTGACTCTCCGACTAAAATATGTTCGACTTAAACTTCGTGACATGAGCGAAAATTTCGTTTACAATAGATTTCAGGTCCGCACAAGGAACAAAGCAAACAAGTTCAGATATCATACACAGCGACTGATCATCAGATAAAATCCAAAACAAAATAGAAGAAAAGAGGAAGAAGCATATGAAATCATTAGTGATCGCAGAAAAACCTTCTGTGGGAAGAGATATTGCAAGAGTTTTACATTGCAGCAAAAACATTCCGGGAGCACTCGAGGGGGACAAGTACATTGTAACCTGGGCACTGGGACATCTGGTAACGCTGGCAGATCCGGAAGAATACGATAAAAAATACAGCAAATGGGACATGGAAACACTGCCGATGATGCCGGAAAAAATGCAGCTTGTTGTTATCAGACAGACGGCAAAGCAATATGGGCTGGTGAAAAAGCAGCTGTTCCGCAAGGATGTAAATCAGATTATCATTGCGACCGATGCCGGAAGAGAAGGAGAGTTGGTAGCACGCTGGATCCTGGAAAATCAGAATGCAAAAAAGCCGATCAAACGTCTGTGGATCTCCTCAGTCACAGACAAAGCCATCCGCGAAGGATTTGCAAACCTGCGTGACGGCAGAGCGTACAACAATCTTTACCATGCGGCAAAAGCCAGGGCAGAAGCGGACTGGCTGGTCGGCATCAACGCTACCAGAGCGATGACCTGCAAATACAATGCACAGTTGTCCTGCGGCCGTGTCCAGACACCGACGCTTGCGATGGTGGCACACCGCGAGAAAGAGATCCGCAGTTTTGTACCGAAGGAATATTATGGCATGCAGATTTTATCCGGCGGCGTGCGTTTCACCTGGAAAGATGCAAAAAGCTCCGGTTACTGCACATTTCAGAAACAGAGAATGGATGAAATTGAGAAAAAAGTAAAAGCAGAGATCAAAAGCGGCAAAAAAATGATCATCAAAGAGGTGAAAACAACAGCAAAGAAAACATTTGCACCGGGGCTTTATGATCTGACGGAGCTGCAAAGAGATGCCAACAAACGTTTTGGATATTCGGCAAAAGAGACCTTAAATATCATGCAGCGTCTCTATGAAAGCCATAAAGTGCTGACCTATCCGCGAACCGAGTCCAGATATATCACAACCGATGTGGCAGATACCTTAAAAAAGAACGTTTAAAGGCATGCAGCGTCGGACCTTACCGTAAACTGGCAGGAAGCCTTTCCATGCGTCCAATCCGCAAAAATGCTTCTTTTGTGGACAATAAAAAGTGACGGATCACCATGCGATCATTCCGACCGAGCAGTTTGTGGATCTGCAGACGATGACGAACGAAGAGCGTAAGGTCTATGATCTGGTAGTACGTAGATTCCTGGCAGTACTGCTTCCGGCATTTGAGTATGATCAGACCGTATTTACCGGCGGGCTGGCAGGAGAGAGTTTTACGGCAAAAGGTAAGATTGTGAAGAGCCAGGGCTGGAAAGAAGCCTATGAAAATCTTGAAACGGATGAAGAATGGGAAGAAGCGGACGATTTGGCAGCGGCACCGAAAGAACAGACGCTGCCGTCCGTGAAAAAAGGGCGATAGTATGCCGGTCGCAAAAGTGACAGTTACAACCGGAAAGACAACGCCGCCGGCTTATTTTACGGAGGCAACGCTGCTCTCCGCCATGGAAAATCCGGTCCGCTACATGGAAAGCAAAGATGCAAAAGCGGCAAAAACACTGGGCGAGACGGGCGGACTTGGTACGGTAGCGACAAGAGCCGATATCATTGATAAATTGTTTAACTCTTTCCTAATGGAGAAAAAGGGAAATGAGATCCATGTGACCGGAAAAGGAAAACAGCTGCTGGAGCTGGTTCCGTCCGAACTGAAGAAACCGGAGCTGACGGCAGCCTGGGAAATGAAACTTTCCGGCATTGCAAAAAGGAAACTTACAGGAAAAAGCATTTATTGAAGAAATCAGCGATTATACCGAAGAACTGATCCGTGAGATCAAGGCAGGCACACAGACCTTCCGCCACGATAACCTGACCAACAAGAAATGCCCGCAGTGCGGCAAAAGACTGCTTGCGGTCAATGGAAAGAACAGCAAAATGCTGGTATGTCAGGACAGGGAATGCGGCTATCGGGAAACTCTTTCCAGAACATCCAATGCGAGATGCCCGAAATGCCATAAAAAGATGGAACTGTACGGAAAAGGAGAAGATCAGACATTTATCTGCAAATGCGGATACAAAGAGAAACTTTCAGCATTTAAAAACCGAAGAGAAAAGGAAGGAGCAGGTGTCAGCAAACGGGATGTGCAGAGTTATCTGAAAAAACAGCAAAAAGAAGCCGCCGAACCGTTAAATAACGCGTTTGCGGCGGCTTTTGCCAAACTGGACATCAAATAGAAGCCAGAGTGCCTGTAAGCGGATGCGGATTCTTTATCCGATCAGCTGCAGGATCATTCCGGCGATCACAGCGATCAGATAGAGAATACCGGTAATGGCAAAACATTCTTTTTTATTCCGACTAGTCTTAAACAAGACTACAAGTCCAATCCCGGCACCGGTGCACAGACCGGCAACGGCAGAACCAAAACTGATCGCACCTTCCAGGAAGAGCTGCGTGATCAGGATAGAAGCTGCACAGTTCGGAATCAGCCCAAGCAGTGCAGTCAGAAACGGCTGGAAGACAGTCCCACCAAGCAGGGCTTTCGAGAGTGATTCCAGCCCGATCCCTTCGAGCAGAAGATTCAGAACGGCATTGAACACAAGGATAAAAGCAAAAAGCTTTAACGTGTGATTCAGTGCCGGCCTTATAATACCGTGATGATCGTGACATCCGCAGTGGTCACAGAGATCCTCGACGTGTTTCTGAGGATGTCTCCATCTGTTCCAGATAAAATCAACCAGATATCCGGCAGGAATGGCGATGATCAGTTTGGCGAGCAGAAGCTTTCCGACCACACCGGCCCGATCCGGATGTGCAAGAAGGATCAGGATCGCTTCATCCGAAGTGGATAAGTATACAGCAATCAAGGTTCCGACTGTGACAATGCCTCCGCAGTAAAGGCTTGAGATCAGAGTGGAAAATCCACACTGAGGGATGCAGCCAAGCAGGGATGCGATGGCCGGTCCGCCTTTTTTTGTGCTGAAAAGAAATGCGTCAGCCGGTTACTGGAATAGTGTTCGAGGGCTTCCAGGATCAGAAAAGCTACAAATAAAAAGAGGAAGCATGCGAAGACTGTCAAGCAGTGCGTCCAGTGCAGCATCCAGAAATAAAGTTGCATTCATATGATATCTCCCATATTCAGGTTATGTTTCTGAGTTACCGGGTATCCGACGGGCAACAGATCGTATGCTGTGCGGATACCAAGCGTGATTATAACAAAAACGCGGGAAAAAGTATAGCAAAATTTGCGGAGGTTCTCTTCCGGTGCAAAAAATATGCCGACCGAAGGAAAAATCCGTGGCAGTACTCAGAGAATTCTTAGTTGTAGTTTCAAAGGAAATATGATATACTCTCAGCAGAAAGTTTCAGGTAAACAGACACATAAACTGTCTCGAAAACAAAAAAACAGATTGAGGTGCAGAATGAAAAGAGTATTATTGAAATTAAGCGGCGAAGCACTTGCAGGTGATAAACATATGGGCTTTGATGAGCCGACCGTTACAAAAGTAGCAAAACAGGTAAAAGAGATTGTCGATGCAGGTCTGGAAGTCAGCATCGTGATCGGCGGCGGTAACTTCTGGAGAGGCCGCTCCAGTGAGAATATCGACCGCACAAAAGCGGATCAGATCGGAATGCTGGCAACGGTCATGAACTGCATTTATGTATCGGAGATCTTCCGTTCTGTCGGAATGAAAACACAGATCCTGACACCGTTTGCATGCGGAGCGTTTACAAAACTTTTCTCAAAAGACCGTGTCAATAAATATTTTGAAAAAAAGGGATTGTATCTTTCTTTGCAGGAGGTACCGGACATCCGTATTTTTCCACCGATACAGCAACCGTGCTTCGTGCCATTGAGATTGAGGCAGATGTGACTGCTCGCAAAATCCATTGATGGTGTATATGACAGTGATCCGAAGACCAACCCAGATGCAAAAAAATACGATGAAATCTCTATTCAGGAAGTCATCGACCGCAAACTGGGCGTAGTAGATATGGCAGCGTCCATTCTCTGCATGGAAAACAAGATGCCGATGCTTGTTTTCGGGCTGAACGAAGAGAACAGCATAGTCAATACCGTAAACGGCAAATTCAACGGAACAAAAGTTACCGTATAATACCAGAATACAGGAGGAATCAGAAATGGATGAAAGAATCAAAGCATACGATGTCAAAATGACAAAATCATATAACAATCTGCTCGAAGAGTTCGGAGCGATCCGTGCAGGTCGTGCCAATCCGCACGTACTGGATCGTATCACCGTAGAGTACTACGGAACACCGACGCCACTTCAGCAGGTAGGAAACGTTACCGTTCCGGAGCCGCGTATGATCCAGATCCAGCCGTGGGATGCATCTCTGATCAAAGAGATCGCAAAGCGATCCAGACATCCGACCTTGGCATCAATCCGAATACCGACGGAAAAGTGATCCGCCTGGTATTCCCGGAGCTTACCGAGGAACGCAGAAAAGATCTGGTAAAAGAAGTAAAGAAAAAGGCGAGGGTGCAAAAGTTGCTGTCCGCAATATCAGACGTGACGCAAACGATGCATTCAAGAAACTTGGAAAGGGAAAAGAGGTATCCGAGGACGAAGTCAAAGAGCTGGCAGAAAATGTCCAGAAGCTGACAGACAAGTATATCAAGGATATCGACAAGGCTATCGAGGAGAAATCAAAAGAGATCATGACCGTGTAGTCTTAGAAGGTAAATATTGGGTAAATACAGGGATGTTGCAGTGTGGCATCCCTGCTTTTTTGCACACAGGAGGTTTTGTGTATGAATATTCCACAACATGTAGCAATCATTCTGGACGGCAACGGACGATGGGCGAAGAGCAAAGGCATGCCGCGTAATTACGGGCATGTACGCGGTGCCAAGAATCTGGAAAAAATCTGCCGTGACGCTTATGATATCGGCATCAAATATCTGACGGTCTATCTGTTTTCCACGGAAAACTGGAAACGTTCCAGAGAAGAAGTTGACGGGCTGATGAAGCTTTTCCGAAGCTATACAAAGACCTGTATCAAGACAGCAAGGGAAAATAATATGAAAGTCCGTGTTCTCGGAGATCCGACGGCACTTGCAGATGATCTACAGGAGAGCTTAAAAAGAACTGGTTGAGTCTTACAAAAACAATACCGGGCTGAATTTTTAACCTTGCGATCAACTATGGAAGCCGTGATGAGATCGTGCGTGCGATCCGTCAGCTCAGCCAGGACTGCGTAGACGGGGCAGTAAAACCGGAAGACATCACAGAAGATCTCTTCTCTGCATATCTGGATACGAGAGAGATACCGGATCCGGATCTTCTGATTCGCACCAGCGGTGAGCTGCGTCTGTCCAACTATCTGCTGTGGCAGCTGGCTTATTCGGAGTTCTATTTCACGGAAGTTCCGTGGCCGGCATTCAATAAAGAAGAACTGTTAAAGGCCATTGAGAAATATAATGGAAGAGAACGCAGATATGGCGGTGTGAAAGGAGAATAAGATATGTTTGTGACAAGACTTATCAGCGGTATCGTTCTGGTGGCAGTGGCACTTCTGACAATCTGCAGCGGAGGCTGGATTTTGTACGGAACACTGACCATCGTATCGCTGATCGGTATGTTTGAACTGTATCGTGCAGTGAAGGTACAGAAACAGGGTGAAAACCTGCTGGCAGTGGTGGGATATCTGGGCGTGATCTTACATTATATTCTGCTGAGTCTCGGATATTCGGAGTATGCGATGATGAACTTGATCATTGTGCTGATCGCCATGATGTTTGTCTATGTGTTTTCTTATCCGAAATATCATGCAGAACAGGTGATGGCAGCCTTTTTTCGGTGTGGTCTATGTGGGTGTCATGCTGTCCTACATTTATCAGACCAGGATGATCCGCGACGGAGCATTTCTTGTATGGCTGATCTTTCTGTGTTCTTGGGGATGTGATACCTGTGCTTACTGTGTCGGCATGCTGATCGGGAAACACAAAATGTCTCCGGTTTTAAGCCCGATGAAATGCGTGGAAGGAGCCGTCGGCGGTGTTGTCGGTGCGGCACTTCTGGGAGCCATCTATGCGGCAGTCGTAGGCAGTCATCTGGAGGCAGAAAACCCGGTGATCACTTATGCGATTATCTGTGCAGTCGGAGCACTGATCTCCATGGTCGGAGATCTGGCAGCATCTGCGATCAAGCGTAATCACAACATCAAAGACTACGGTACACTGATACCGGGACATGGCGGGATCATGGATCGTTTTGACAGTGTGATCTTTACTGCACCGGTTATTTATTATCTTTCCATGTTTATGATGAGATAAGGAGGAACAAATGAAAAATATAGCAGTTTTGGGTTCAACCGGATCGATCGGAACGCAGACGCTGGATGTGGTGCGTGCCAATCCGGAAAGGCTCTGCGTAAAAGCACTGGCAGCAGGTCATAATATTACACAGCTGGAGAGCCAGATCCGCGAGTTTCATCCGCAGATCGCAGCTGTCTGGGACGAAGAAAAAGCAAAGGAGCTGCGGATCTGTACCGCAGACCTTCCGGTGAAGATCGTGTCCGGCATGGAAGGACTTCTTGAGATCGCACAAATGGAAGAAGCAGAAGTGCTGGTGACAGCGATCGTTGGCATGATCGGGATACGCCCGACCATTGCAGCAATAAAAGCAGGAAAGGACATTGCACTTGCAAACAAAGAGACACTTGTAACTGCCGGTCATATCATTATGCCTCTGGCAAAAAGAATACAACGTAAAGATCCTTCCGCTGGACAGCGAACACAGTGCGATTTTCCAGTCCTTAAACGGAGAAAAGAAAACACAGATCGACAAAATCCTGCTGACAGCATCCGGCGGTCCGTTCCGCGGAAAAGATAAAGCATTTCTGAAACATGTGCAGCTTGAGGATGCACTGAAACATCCGAACTGGTCGATGGGACATAAGATTACGATCGATTCTGCGAGTATGGTAAATAAAGGACTGGAAGTGATGGAAGCAAAATGGCTCTTTGATGTGGAACTGGATCAGATCCAGGTTGTGATCCAGCCGCAGAGCATCATCCATTCCATGGTGCAGTTTGAGGACGGAGCGGTGATGGCACAGCTCGGCACGCCGGATATGAAGCTTCCAATTCAGTATGCACTGTTCTATCCAGATCGGGAATATCTGGCCGGAGAACGTCTGGATTTCTGGAGCCTGTCACAGATCACCTTCGAAAAACCGGATATGGAGAATTTCGAAGGACTTCCGCTGGCCTTTGCAGCGGCAAAAGCAGGCGGCTCCATGCCGACTGTATTTAATGCGGCAAACGAGCGTGCAGTCAGCAAATTTTTGAACCGCAAGATCGGTTTTCTGGATATTTACGAGATCATCAAAACCTGTATGGATGCACACAAAGTGATTGAAGCTCCAACGGTGGAACAGATCCTGCAGTGTGAACAGGAAACTTATGAAATGATTGAAAGCAGGTGGTAAATTGAGCATAATTATAGCATTGTTGATCTTCAGCCTGATTGTTCTTTTTCACGAATTCGGACATTTTCTGCTGGCGAAGAAAAACGGCATTACGGTTGTGGAATTTTCTCTGGGAATGGGACCGAGACTGTTAAGCTTTGACAAAGGAGGAACAAAATATTCCTGGAAACTTCTGCCTTTTGGCGGTTCCTGCATGATGCTTGGAGAAGATGAAGGAACGATGGAACCGGGAGCATTTGCAGCGGCATCCGTATGGGCAAGGATTTCAGTTATTGCAGCAGGTCCGGTATTTAACTTTATCCTGGCATTTGTACTGTCTATGTTTATTATAGGAAGTATCGGGTACGATAAACCGGTAATCCTGCAGGTGAGTGACGGATACCCGGCAGCAGAAGCAGGCCTGAAAGAAGGCGATATTGTTAAAAAGATCAATCACAGCAATATCCATGTGGCAAGAGAAGTAACCAACTATGTGACTTTTCATCAGAAACAGTCCGTGACGATGACGGTAGAACGCGACGGCAAAGATATCACCGTTCAGATGGATCCGGTTGCAAATGAGAGCGGTCGCTACATTTTCGGTATCAGCTGCAGTTCCAATTACCGCGAAAAATGCGGTATCCTCGGCACCTTGAAATACAGTGCCTATGAAGTAAAATATTGGATTCAGCTGACAATCGAGAGTATTAAAATGCTCTTTACCGGTCAGGCGAGCATCAATGATATGTCCGGTCCGGTCGGTGTTGTGAGTTACATCGGAGAGACGTATCAGGAGTCACAGTCCTCCGGAGGTTTCTATGTATGGCTGAATATGCTGAACATATCGATCTTTCTGACAGCAAACCTGGGTGTCATGAACCTTCTGCCAATCCCGGCACTGGACGGCGACAGACTGGTCTTTCTGATTATTGAGCTGATCCGTGGAAAACGGATCGATCCCGAAAAGAAGGAATGGTACATTTTGTCGGACTGATGCTTCTGATGCTTTTGATGGTAATGGTGATGTTCAATGATGTGCGGAAAATCTTCTTTTAAGTGTTAAGATGTTGAGGTTAAAAATTAAAACTGCGATACCGGTGGATCATTCCGTGCTTTGCAGACTCACAATCGTAAAAAAGGTTCATAAGAATCGTAAAAAAATGTAAAAAAGGTTGACACACACGGGTCTGTATAATATAATTAAGCAATGTGACGAAGTATGTAAATGTCTGATCCAAGCCCCGGTAACGACATTTTACTATAGAAACTCATAATGGAATATCAATCAGGAGGTTACCCCATGAAAAGTTATATGGCTAGTCCAGCAACAATCGAAAGAAAATGGTATGTAGTTGACGCTACAGGATATACATTAGGTCGTTTAGCATCAGAAGTAGCAAAGGTATTAAGAGGTAAAAACAAACCGATCTTTACTCCGTTTATAGATACACGTGATTATGTAATCATCACAAACGCAGACAAAATCAAAGTAACAGGTAAAAAACTGGAACAGAAAGTTTACTACAGACATTCCGACTATGTTGGAGGAATGAAAGAGACAACTCTGAAAGAAATGTTAAACAAGAAACCGGAAAGAGTTATCGAACTGGCAGTTAAAGGTATGCTTCAAAAAGGACCTCTGGGAAGAGAAATGTACAAGAAACTTTATGTATATGCTGGTCCGGATCACAAACATGCAGCTCAGAAGCCAGAAGTATTAACATTTTAACAGGAGGTAAATGACAGTGGCTAACAAATTCTACGGTACAGGAAGAAGAAAAAAAATCTATCGCAAGAGTATATGTAGTACCTGGTACAGGTAAGATCACAATCAATAAAAGAGATATCGACGAGTACTTTGGTCTGGAAACTCTGAAAGTAATCGTTCGTCAGCCGTTAGTAGCAACAGAGACAGCTGATAAATATGACGTACTGGTAAATGTACGCGGTGGTGGTACAACAGGTCAGGCTGGTGCTATCAGACATGGTCTTTCAAGAGCACTGCTTCACGTAGATGGCGAGTTCAGACCAGTCCTGAAAAAAGCAGGATTCCTGACACGTGACCCGAGAATGAAAGAACGTAAGAAGTACGGTCTCAAAGCAGCACGTCGCGCTCCGCAGTTCTCAAAGAGATAATTATCTTGCAAGAGAATTACGATTCAAAGAGATCACAAACCTCAGAAACCTTGTGTTTCTGGGGTTTTTCTTTACCCTAACTCTTGGTGAAATGTCTAGATATGTGGTGAAACTTTTTTGGTCAAAGTCATAGTGCCGGAGTGTCCCACAATTTTCTTGATGGTTGTATCCTGAGCACCAGCTTCCGATAACCACTATACCCTGATGTCTATGACACCGTTTCCAAAGAGGAAATAGCAGAATTTGAGGATATCATGCGTAAAATCATAACAGGAATCATCTCTGAGGTCAGTGGTATAGCTACATGGGTGTATGTGCAGAAATGTTTTTCTACCGGTTGGGAGTAAAAGATGGACTGAATCAGAAAAGTGCAGTAAAATCTACATTAGAAATGTTATCGGGAAATATTCATGGAGGGGAACTAAAGGATGAAGAATGAAATTGTATTATTTACAGATGGTGATGTTAATATAGAAGTTCAAATCAATCCTGAACGGGAGACCGTTTGGCTGACGCAAAAACAAATGGAACTATTGTTTGATGTTAAACACGCTACAGTAAGCGAACATATTTCAAACATTCTTGCTTCAGGAGAACTGGATGAGACTTCTGTCGGTTTTTCCGACAGAAGTACAGGGGGACGAAAACCCAAAATTTATAATTTGGATATGATTTTGTCTGTCGGATATCGAGTTAATTCTAAAAAGAGGTATAGCTTTCAGAAAATGGGCAAATAATGTTCTTAAACAATATATTATGAAAGGTTATGCTCTTAATGAGAGGCGTCTTCACTTCGAAAAACGGTTGACATTCAGACAAGGATGCTTGCGGATGCACTTGATATAGAGGAGAAAGATGTGCTCAGAGCTGTGAATGAATACACAGATGCATTGATTCTTCTGGATCAATATGACCACCAGGCATTAAGTAAGCCAAAGGGAAGTACTCCAGTATACCGCATTACTTATGAAGAGTGTGTTCAGATGGTTGGTCAGATGAAAGATTCTTTTAAAACAGATGTATTTGGTGTAGAAAAAGAGGCTGGGAAGGTACAAGGAATTATTGCCGCAGTTTACCAGAGTGTATTTGGACAGGATGCGTATCCATCCTTGGAAGAGAAAGCGGCAAATCTATTGTATTTTATGATAAAAGATCATCCATATGCAGATGGTTGTAAAAGAATTGCCGCATCACTGTTCCTGGAATTTTTAGACAAGAACAATGCGTTGTTCTTAGATGGAGAGAAAAGACTCAGTGATGGAACATTAGTAGCAATTACATTGATGATTGCAGAATCAAAATCAGAAGAAAAAGATGTGATGGTAAAACTGGTAATGAATCTGTTGAAATTATAGTGGCATTGCATCGCTTTTATATTACAACAGTATATGATGAGATGAAGCAACCTTGTACCCAATGTGCACGAAGTTGGCACAGTCACTATCCCATCTTGTATACTATTAAAATAAATAGATGAGAGGTGGTAAAAAACATGGCATATAGCGAGTTAGTAAAGAATTTCAATCGCATCCGTGACTATATGAGAGAATTTTATGTATATGGATTCAAAAAGTCGTGACGAGTTTAGCAAAAAAGAGTGCACGATCCTATGATGATGAGCGTCGTCTGGAAAGCTGACTTGGAGATTATATGCAGTTCCGTCAGACTCCTGAGGGAAAGAATGTTTTCATTTCCATCGATAGCCGGTTGTCTAATCATAATCCGCTGTATAAAGCATGGAAGACAAAGAGTTTTACAGATGGAGATATTACATTACATTTTATTTTGTTTGATATTCTATTTGATCCTTCCATTGAAATGTCATTTAGTGAGATTACAGACCAAATTGACGAAAGGCTCTCACGCTTTTCTGAGCTGAGAATGTTTGCTGAATCTACAGTTCGAAAGAGATTATGATATGGTGACTCCATTTTTTGAATGCAAGAGATTTTATATTCCAGGCACAAAACAAAACGGATTTAGAAGAACAAAAGTTACTTTTACAGAAAGCCTTTGATCAGCTTACAACTGCAACAAATGCAGTGTATACAGATTTAAAAACATCTGCAGATCATCTTGCAAAACTCACTATACGTTCGTTTTTAGAAATACAAAACAGATACAGAATTACATGAACTTTTTAGCATTAGATATGCAGTTGGCAACAAAGTTTGTAGGTGTTTATATGCAGGTGTTGGATTATCTGGGGGATAATCAAAGTGTGCAGCTTATATCCGCAAGATATCAATATGTATTGAAGGATTTCTTTACAAAAGGGATAGGTAAAAGAATATATCCGCAGATGAAATTCTTCAAATGAACTATCCATATACGGAAAGCAATAGATTTTGTTAATGTGCTGTATCCGATTCCAAGATTTTCTGCACATCCACGTACTCCGAGATCTTTGTGATCCTGATAGTACTGGACTGCATCAAGTTTAAATTGTTTGTCATGTTGCTTTGCCATATGAGATCCTCCTTCAGCATGCCTCTATTGTATCATGCTTATGTGTATTTGGAATTTCTCATTTTGGCTTGTACTATTTATATTCTAGCACCAAGGTGCAGAGTTTGAAATTTGCGATCCAGGATTGGATGTATGGGTAAATGATGTGAATATAATTTGGAATGAAAAGAAGCAGGACAATGGGAGATGAGACCCAATGCCCTGCTTCTCTGTTTATTCGGAACGAACTGTAATATATTTTTGATTGCGACTTTTAGGTTTATCGGGAATAGTCATTTCTAATTTCCCGGATTCTAAAAACGGATTGATATGCTTCAAAGTGAAGTTTCTTAAATCTTTGAAGCCACAAAAATACTGCAAGCTTTTTCTTTGATTTTGGTGTTGTGCAAAAAAGCCAAAATCTGTTTGGACATCGTTGATAGTTCAATATCTTGGTGGGTAACTTGGTGGGTAACTTGGTGGGTATCACCCTCTAAGTTGTAGTTTACATTTTTCAAAATAACTCTGAAATCTGTCGCTGTTGAGGAAAATTCGGGCTTATATGCCTCTGTGTATCCAGGCAGCTTTTCAGTTTCACGGACGATTTTGCGTAGGCCACTTCCACGGCGTTCCATGTACTTCATGCGGTTGAACAGGTCAGCAATCACAGGGTTTCGTCGCATGGAACGGATACTGTAAATATCGTATTCCTGAATTGAGCCGCCGCCAAACATACCGCCCGGAGATGTGATTTCCACCCGATCATCAAACATATCAATATGGATTTCGCTGCCAAGCACAATATAATCACGATGGATAAGCGCATTGACAAGAGCCTCTGTCACAGCTCTTTTGGCATAATCCGGCTTGTCTACCCGATACTGTGCCTCTTTGACAAAACGGACTTTGGAATTATTGCGAATAAATTCACTGCCGCTTTTCAGTAGATAAATCAGATTCCCTTCGTATTCTTTATCGTCCAATGCATCATCAAAGATAGAGCCTTTTTCCAAGCCATTCCACCGGGTACAGAACATACGGGAGTTATAAACCGTGTGCTGATCGGTCATGAGCTTTCCGGCATTGGTCAAGACCCCATTTTTGTCAGCCAAACCGAAGGAGACATAATCGGATGGCTCAAAGCGGAGACCAGTCCGTTCCAGATAGGTTGCTTCCAGAAGTGTAAAGCTGTAATCCTTTTTTACCGCATCTGTTGTTAGGGTATCAAAGGACTGATTGGTTCCCTTTAAGATCAGTTCATTCACAATGTAATCCGGGGCAATTACGCTTTCATTTCCAACACGGATATATGCTTCCATTACGCCGTCTGCCTTGTAATAATATGGGGTGCTGCGGCCGGGAGAAACCTCCAGAGCTAATAGATTTTTACCATCTTCTTGTAATGGTTTTAAGATAAACTGAGGTAATGGTGTGATTCGTTCTTTAATTAAGCGGCTGATCGCCTCAGCATCCTTTTGAACATGGGACAAGCCGATTGTTTTGCGGTCATCAGAAATCCCAAAAACAGAGTTCCGCCGATTACGTTGGAAAAGGCACTGACGCTTTTTAACCAGCTTTTTGGCTTTTTTTCGTTTCGAGAGCAACTTTGAAATCACATTCAGTTGCTTCGGCAATGAGCTGTTCTATCATTGAAATCTCTCCTTTGAGGTGTAGAATGTTTTTCCTTATTATACCCGGAAAAGAAGATTATTGCAACGATAGAAACAAAGAGTGCTGTTAAAAAGTATTTATAGGATGAAGCATTATGGCAATCTATAAGAATCATAATGCACTTCATCAGAAATTCAAAAAACTATGTTATTCTATAAACCGGAGGTGGAATGATGCAGAAAGTTTCAATTGTCGAAGATGATATTGATATTCAGGATATATTGAAGAACCATCTGATTGATGCGGGATATGAAGTCGCTGTTGCTTCTGACGGTGTGGCGGGCATTGCAATGTTTGGGGATACCATCGACCTTGTGCTGTTAGACATCATGCTCCCTAAAATCGACGGCTATGGTGTATGTGAGGTCATTCGCAAAAGGTCACAAGTCCCTGTCATTATGCTTACTGCACTTTCGGATGAAGAAAACCAGTTGCGGGGTTTTGAACAGCAGATTGACGATTACATTCCAAAGCCCTTTTCGCCCAAAATCCTACTGTGCAAGATTGCGGCTATTCTTCGCCGTAGGACTGTGGAAAATCAAAATCAATCTCTGCTTACTTATAAAGAGTTGCGTATGGATATTGACGGATTCCATGTATATCAAAGCGGAAAGTATGATGGGCAAGGCGTATTCCATGAATTTACGCAGGAAAGCGTAGATGCCATGGGACGCTGTTCACCAATAATAATGAACCAGGAAAAGGATACAGGAATATTGAAAGTACAATTCAATGTTCGCTATATCCTTTTTTATTGTCAGAATTTGCTTCGTCTCAAACTGCTTTTATTTTGAACGCAAGGATTTCACTTTGCTGTAGGAGCCGTAAACTTTTGTTTTTCCGCTTTTTTTTTGTAAGAGCGGACTTTGACATAATATGTCTTTTTTGGATTTCAGCTTTTTGATCACTTTGCTGGTTGTTTTTTTTTGCTCTTTACAACAACGGTTTTCTTGTTTTTGAATGATTTTTTTGTAGAATATGTGATTTCATAACCGGAAGCGTTTTTATCTTTTTTCCAGGATACTTTCAGCTTTCCTTTGCCGAATGCTTTTAATTTTACCGTCTGTTTTGCCAGTGATGAGGTTTTGTCCGTTGAAGGAGTGGTATTGGAAGGCTGTGTCTCTGGGGTCTGATTGCTTTCGGAAGGCTGAGTTTCCGGTGTTTTATCGCCTGTATCCGGTGTTTCGGTATTCTGGTACGGTTTTAACAGTTCCGTAAGTTCGTTGATCAGATCAGCGGCATCCGCACTGGTAGCGGATGCAGATTTTAACAGTTCGACAGCTTCATCCTTGTGTGCAGCTAATACCTGATCATTTGCAGCAGCTTTGGCTAAAGCAGCTTCTGCCTGTTTGAGCAGAGAGAGGACAGCTGTTCTTTCTGTTGATCGGTGATCGGGATTGCAACAGAAATATCTGCATAATCATCAGAAGCAATGGATACGCTGTATGTTCCGGCTTCTGCATCAGCAGGAATACTGCTAAAATCAAGAAAAACGGTTTTCTGAACAGCATCGGAATATAAAGTGTAAGAAGTTTTCTTACGTCCGGATCCTACCGTGTAAAGGACGTTTAAGGTTCCGTTTTTCACGGTTGGAACCTGATTTAAAGTAAAGGTTTTCATATCACTGCTGAAGGTACCGCTGATTTCCTCAGCGTATGCAGGTTTTACAAAGGCACCGTCAGTAAAAGCGTAAACATAATTTCCATCCGGTGTCAGATAAGTGATTTTCTGGATGGTCTTGTTTACCAGTTTTTTAAATTCTGCAATATTATCTGATTTTGCGATTCCCATCGTTGCAGCTTCGTTGTTTACATTAAAAGCTAATTTGTAAGGCTGAACCCAGATATTGGAGAGATGTTCCAGACCTACTTTATAGCCGTCTGTCGTTTCCAGAATGATTCCCTGGATCGTGGAACCGACAGGGAAGGTGTCTTCTCTTGAATTTCTTAAATATTTGGTGCTGTTTTCTTTTACTTCGATTTCGTACTCGCCCCAGGTAGATGCGGTTGCCAGAGAAGCAGTGGCATCTGTTACGGTATCGATGATTTTAGCGTTGGAAACATAACTTCCGTCACTTTTCAGGGTTTTGTACTGTGCAGGTGCCTCTGCAGGATTTTCATTCAGTGTAATATCAGAAGCTTCTTCATATGCACCGGTCAGTTCTTTGCCCGAATTTTTCAGAATAGAAGCTTCTACATACAGATCAGAATCTACTGCAACATTTACGTTGGAGACTCCCAGGATATGGTAGCCGTCAGCATCCGGAGTAGTTTCTTCATTATAATCTGTCCAGGCATTTGACAGAACTTTGGCTTTTAAGGTTGTGGCAGTTGTGACAACATCGAAGTTGTCTGTACTGCTTACATCACCGGAGTAGAATTCTTTGTAGGTCAGATTGGAGGTTCCGTATAAATTTCCGGAAAGTTTTGTTCCGTCTGTTAAAGCATAATATACCCCACTGTTTCCGATCTGCGTATATCCATCCAAAGCTTCCGCAGAATAAGAATAGGTGTTTCCGGCGATGGAAACAGATTTCAGATCGGCAGCAGATACGGAAACCGGAATCTGCGGAACAGATATCAATGCGGCCAGAGAAGCAGCCAGGAATTTAGTTGATAAATTTTTTCGTGTTCATGTCTGATAATAATCTCCTTTTTCAGTTTGAAGTGTTCGGCGTGTCAATAAGTCTGCAGTATTCATTTGTGCAATCACAATTTAAACTTTTGACACTTACATTAAGAAAATGAATGTATAAAAATCTGTGCACTGATTTTTGAACAAAAAAAAGATCACTCAATAATGCATCTTTCATAGATACGTCATTGGAGGATCCCCTGCCAGGTTTTCATGCATAAATATCCGAAAATGAATATTTCATGCATCGAAAATTTAATTGTACAATATACGCCAGGTGATCGAAATCAATCTGACAATCTGGAGAATACTATAAAAAATAAAAACTGTCAAACGAAAAATAGCAAGATGAAAAAGCTTCTCAAAAAGACAAAAAGCCGGAAAGAACAGATAAATGAACTTTCCGACTTTTCTCAAATCAATATCTTACATCTTTTATTCTACATCTTTCAGTGCAGCCAGATCTTCTTCGCCGGTACGGACTTTTTACAACATGCCGTACGTCATATACAAAGATCTTGCCATCGCCGATGTGACCGGTATAGAGACATTGTTTGGCAGTTTCGATGACTTTTTCCACCGGGATATTGCCGCCGATGACTTCTACTTTAACTTTTGGGAGGAGTGTAGCGTCAACTTCGGCACCACGGTATTTTTTCGCCGGAACCTTTCTGGATACCGCAGCCCATAACCTGTGTAACGGTCATACCGGTGACACCAAGTTCATTGAGAGCTTTGCGGAGTTTGTCATACCGGGAAAGTTTTACAAGGATGGAAACTTTGTACATGCCGGTTGGATTGGCAGCAACCAATTCTTCACCGGCTACTTTGACGGCGGCATTTTTCTGTGAATCGCTTGCTTTCGTATAATCAGATTCACCAAGATCTGTATTTTCATTCACATCCATCGTAGCAGTAATATCAGAAATGTTGAATCCGGCATAAGCACTTGCCAGGCCATGCTCGTGATAGTCCAGGCCCTCGATTTCGATATCAGCCGGAACACGCAGACCAACAAGTTTGTCGATGACCTTGAAAATAATGGTCATGGTAATGATAACCCAGAGCATAACAGAGGCAACACCGAGCAGCTGGATCAGGAAATAATGGATACCTCCGCCGTAAAACAGACCGCCGTCTGTTGCGAACAGGCCAACACAGAGTGTTCCCATGGCACCGCAGGCACCGTGTACGGAAATGGCACCGACCGGATCATCAATCTTTGCGATGCGGTCAAAGAAATCAACGGATACACACAGCAGGATACCTGCAAATAAACCAATAAAGAATGCACCTACAGGGGAAACCTGATCACATCCGGCTGTGATCGCAACCAGACCGGCAAGGGCACCGTTTAATGTCATGGAAACATCCGGCTTACCGTAACGAACCCAGGTAAAGATCATGGCAGTACAGGTTGCGATAGCAGCGGAAAGGTTTGTGTTCATGTATACCAGACTGGCTTTTGTAAGATCGGCGTCAGTTGACATTGCAGTTGTGCTTGCTCCGTTAAATCCGAACCAGCAGAACCAGAGAATGAAAACACCGAGTGCGGCAACGGTGAGATTATGACCGGGGATTGCTTTTGGTTTTCCGTCCCTGTCATATTTTCCGATACGAGGACCAAGGATTTTTGCACCGATGCATGCGGTGACACCGCCGACCATATGTACGGCAGTACTTCCGGCAAAATCATGGAAGCCAAGCTGAGAAAGCCAGCCGCCGCCCCAGATCCAGTGACCGGAGATCGGATAGACGATCAGAGAGATCATGGCACTATATAAACAGTAAGCTTTGAAATTTGTCCGCTCTGCCATGGAACCGGAAACGATCGTGGCAGATGTTGCACAGAAAACTGTCTGAAAAATGACGAAACACCAGGTCGGCAGAGATCCAAACTGATAACTTCCGCGGATCAGCGGATCGAGTTTTCCGATAAAAGCACCGCTTCCGCCGAACATCAGGCCGAATCCGACCAGCCAGAATGCGGGAGTTCCGATACAGAAATCCATCATATTCTTCATAAGAATATTGCCGGTATTTTTGGCACGCGTAAGTCCGGCCTCACACATTGCAAAACCAGCCTGCATAAAATAAACAAGTGCGGCTCCAAGTAATGTCCAGATGACATCAACAGATGAAAAATTCATAAAAATAACCTCCTTTGCTTATTTTCCCGGTGTGCACATCCCGAAAAAAAAAAGGCATCAAAACTGAAAATCCATTCAGCTCTGACACCTTCGTCTCTTGTTGGATAAATTATAAGAAAGAAAAATGAAAAATGCAATATCTAAAATAAACGTAATTTGTTTTGAAAAAACAGTAAAAATTGTTAAAAAATTATAAAAATAAAGCAGAATCCATTTTTAGTTCAGAATCGTAATCAAACAGAAACGATACCTGATCCGGAGCATTTATTCATCAAGATCCATTGTTTTGGCCGAAATTCCGTTGACGGTTACATTATCATCCACCGTGATAACAAGACATTTTTTGCCATCCACAATACGTGTCTCCACAAGATCAGCATACTCCGGGCTGACCTGAATCGTGATCAGAGGGGTTTTGATCTCAAAACGTCTGGTGTTTACAAGGTTGGAAGCCATAAGGGAAGTATCTTCACCGACTGCATTGTCATAGGCAGCATCAAAATCAGAAAGCTTTTCATCTTCCACACCGCTTCGCTCCAGAAGCTGCTTTACTTCCCTTTTATCCAGCATGACCGGTTCCGGATCATCTTTGTGTTCCTCCATCAGCATAGTCAGATTGTCATGGATATTTTTGACTGTTTCATAATTACATTCTTCACCGAGAGTGTCGGAAATAACAGCTTGGAATGATTCCTTCTGTTCCCCGGCAGTAAGGGAAGCTTCACAGCCAAACATATTTTCCACAAATTCTGCCTGAAGTTCTTCCGGCTTTTTTGAATAGTAGAGCATCGCATGCAGGTCAGTGCTGCGATCATGAAATGCCGGGAACAGGAAACCGCGTTCCGGAAGTTCCACGATCCAGTCACGGATACGGTCACGGATGCGGTTTTCCGCTTCGTTGTAGCACAGTCCGGCTTTGGAGAGCCTGACCGGGCAGATGCAGCACAGGATGTATTCGTAAACCTCATCGGAAGAATCGAACATCTCTGTATTATCTTTGGCCTTTCCAGGAACATCGTAGGCAGCATGTACGAGAATGATAAAATAATTTTCCGCATTGTAATAATGTTCGATGATCTTGTCATAACATTCATCAACAAGAGCATCATCCGTCAGACGGCTGTTTTTAAACGCAGCAGAAATTCCTGCTCGCCGTCTTCCGCCTCTGCTTTCAGTGGAAATTCCAGATTCAGCAGATTTTTTGCCGATCGTTCCGGAAAGTGTCTTCTTGAAAATTTCAAAATATTTAAACATTTCTTCATCAGAAAGCGAAAGAAATGATTCACGCATCTCCAGACGTTTTTCCTTTTCCGAATCGACATAACAGCCGCAGATTCGGGAAATCGTACAGTTGTCCGGTGTGAATTGCTTCTTTAACTCAGAAATCTCTTTTTTTATTCATAGGTATCCTCCCCTGTGGTTTGTCTATATCCATGAGCCATACGTGATTTTTCCGTACTTTGTATTCTCAAAATCACGAAAACATTTGGAATTCGCATATTTACTGCGTAAATAGCTGCTTCCTCATGTTTTGGCGGTCCTCATAGACACAAATACGTATGCAAGCATCCGTTTTGTGTCCATTTGTCCCTTGAATCATCAGTATTTTAATATACACCCGGACAAAAAGCAAGAAATGAAAAATTGCCGTTTCTTATTGACAAACGCAGGATTTTGCCCTAAACTGATGAATGAAACAGAGCTGACAGCTCGTCATAGGGGCAAGACGAAGAAAAGGGATAGTACATTTCGGACAATCTACAGAGAGGGGATCACTGGTGCGAGATTCCTGTGCGGAAGAGATGGAACCTGCCTTGGAGTCCTGCATGAAAGTGCAGCGTAGCACCGGCGATAACGGAAAATGAGTGAGTACTGTTTTTAACAGTGCTAATCAGGGTGGTACCGCCGAAGAGATGACAAGTCCTTGGTTCCTGCGTTCACGCAGAGACCGGGGCTTTTTTATTAGGTGCCAAAGAGGAGAATTGTGAGAGTACCATGTATGAAACGATTTGTATGGCATCTTCTGGCTTTAATATTTTCAGCAAGAAAAGGAGAAAACGATGGCAAAAGAAAAGAAATTAGTAGAAGCGATCACTTCCATGGACGTAGATTTCGCCCAGTGGTACACAGATGTTGTAAAGAAAGCAGAACTGTGCGGCTACACAAGCGTAAAAGGATGCATGGTGATCAAACCGGCTGGATATGCGATCTGGGAAAATATTCAGAAAGAGCTTGACCGCAGATTCAAGGAGACAGGTGTAGAGAATGTATATCTGCCGATGCTGATTCCGGAGAGTCTGCTTCAGAAAGAGAAAGATCATGTAGAAGGTTTTGCACCGGAGGTTGCATGGGTAACTCACGGAGGACTGGAGCCGCTTCAGGAGCGTATGTGTGTACGTCCAACTTCTGAGACACTGTTCTGCGATTTCTACTCCAGAGATATTCATTCTTACCGTGATCTGCCAAAGGTATATAACCAGTGGTGTTCTGTTATGCGTTGGGAGAAGACAACAAGACCGTTTTTGCGTTCCAGAGAGTTCTTATGGCAGGAAGGCCATACAGCACATGCTACAGAGCAGGAAGCAGAAGAGAGAACGATCCAGATGCTGAACGTATATGCGGATTTCTGTGAAGAAGTTCTGGCGATCCCGGTTGTAAAAGGAAGAAAAAGACCGACAAAGAAAAATTTGCCGGTGCAACAGCTACTTATACAATTGAAGCATTGATGCACGACGGAAAAGCGCTGCAGTCCGGTACAAGCCACAACTTTGGTGATGGCTTTGCAAAAGCTTATGATATCCAGTTTACAGACCGTGACAACAAACTGAAATATGTTCACCAGACATCCTGGGGTATGACCACAAGACTGATCGGCGCAATGATCATGGTACATGGAGATAACAGCGGTCTGGTGCTGCCGCCGAGAATCGCTCCGGTACAGGTAGATATCATCCCGATCCAGCAGAAAAAGGCAGGCATCCTGGAGAAAGCAGCAGAAGTGGAAGCAACACTGAAAGCGGCTGGATTAAGAGTGAAAACAGATGATACTGACAGAAGTCCGGGATGGAAATTCGCAGAGCAGGAGATGCGTGGTATTCCGGTTCGTGTGGAGATGGGACCAAAAGATATCGAAGCAGGTCAGGCTGTTGTCGTACGCCGTGACACACGTGAAAAGATCACCGTAGCAATTGACGAACTGGCAGCAGAATTGCCGAAGATCCTGGATAGCATGCAGAAAGATATGCTGGAGAGAGCACGCAAACACAGAGATGCACATACTTATGTTGCTCATAACATGGAAGAGTTAAAAGACATCGCAGACAACAAACCAGGATTTATCAAGGCAATGTGGTGCGGTGAACGTGAATGTGAAGATAAATTAAAGAAGATGCAGGAATCACATCACGCTGTATGCCGTTTGAACAGGAAACCATTTCCGACGTATGCGTATGCTGTGGAAAGCCGGCGCACAAACTTGTATATTGGGGTAAGGCATATTAAAAAATACGGAACGCAGATCAATAAGCAGCGAAAAAGGCTGTAAATATTCGCTTTAAAACGAAAAGGCCGTAACCTTTCGAAACAAAAATTGTTTTCGAAAGGTTACGGCTGTTTTTGTATCAGATGTGAGATGACTTACGTCTCTGTCATTGCCGGAAGTGTTTGTAAACATGTGCCAAGTCTCATGTGAGATCGACTTGGCCGGACTATTTTGGAGAGGTGAGAGTTATTTCTCAGGCTTGCGGTATGCGTACACAGCCAGTCCGTCTTTCATGGGAAGTTTCGGAGATCCCTGGATCAGCGGAAGTGCATAATCAATAAATGCCTGAGCAATATCAGTTCCGTCTTTTGTGATCCATTCAACAGGAACCGTCTTTTCCTGATTGCAGATCAGGTTGACATCCTCAAGGCCACATTCCATCACGTATGGTTTGTCAGATTTACGGACAAAGCTGACCATCTTGCCGGTTTCACCGCTGATGGCAGAAGTCACGCCGAAAGCTCCGGCCTGTGCAGCTTCCAGTGCATCCGTTTCAGACTGCAGGAAGGCAGAACATCTCTGATTGACATTCAGCTCGACCGAGCGAACTTTTTACACCGAGGCGGTCACGCACCAGATTTTCCAGATATTTGCCGCAGCCGGTCAGCATTTTGTGTCCAAATGCATCGACACCTGCAGAGGCTGCATATTCACAGATAAAGGTGCCATCCTTGTCATGAATGCCTTCGGATACACAGACGATCAGGTTGTTTTTTGTCTTAAAACATTCTTCCAGAGAAGCAAGGAAAGATTCCTGGTCAAAATCCGCCTCCGGCAGATAAATCAGCACCGGGTTGTCCTGCTCGAATTTGCGGGCAAGTACGGATGCTGCGGTCAGCCAGCCGGCATGGCGGCCCATGATCTCAATGATGGTAACAGATTTTGTATTATAAACAGAAGCGTCCAGTCCGATTTCACAGACGGAAGCAGCCACATATTTTGCGGCACTGCCGAATCCCGGTGTGTGGTCGGTGAGGATCAGGTCGTTGTCGATCGTTTTCGGAATACCCATGATACGTACATCAATGTTGTGGGCAGCAGCATAGCGGGAAAGCTTGCTGACCGTATCCATAGAATCGTTTCCTCCTATATAAAAGAAGTAACCGATGTTCATCTCTTCAAATTTCTGAAACAGCAGAGGATAGATCGCATCATTTAAATCATCCGGAAGTTTGAAACGGCAGGAACCAAGGTAAGCCCCTGGAGTTGTACGCAGAGCTTCCAGTGTATCGTTATCCAGTTCTTTCATATCCATAAAGCGTCCGTCTAAAAATCCCTGGATGCTGTTGATCATGCCGTAGACATGTTCAATCTCTTCGCTGCGGTTAAAACCTTCACGGATCACACCGTAAAGACTGCTGTTGATTGCGGCGGTCGGGCCGCCGGACTGTCCTACAATTAAATTTTTCACAAGTTAAGCTCCTTTCAGCTTCTTTTTGGCATTCCTTTCTATTTTACTACATTTCCTGAAAAAAAACTATTATGAATCGCGGGAAATTCTAAAAATAATTCTCTCTGTTTCATCCATTACTTTTTTAGAATATTTTTGGAAATATTCAGGAAAAGTCAAAGAAACCGACCGAAAAATATTACGGAATCTCGTACAAACGAGGTAAAAACATAAAAAATAATTGACAAGCACAAAACCCGGCGGTATTATAGAACACAAGATTTTTTATTAAAATATAATAAAGATAAAAAATCTGTAAAGTGAAGTTTTAGAAGGAGGAAAAATATTATGAAAAAATTCACAAGATTTTTTGCTACCGTTGCAGCAGTCTCTATGGTAGCTGCTTCTTTGGCAGGATGTGGAAGTAAATCTGACAACACAGCAAGCACAGACACAACTGCTGATTCAGCAACAGCAGGTGATACACTGAAGATTGGCGGAATCGGACCGATCACCGGAGGAGCAGCCGTATATGGACTGGCTGTTAAAAATGCAGCAGAGCTGGCAGTAAAAGAGATCAACGAAGCAGGCGGTATCAACGGCATGCAGGTTGAATTTAAATTTGAAGATGATGAGCGTGATGCAGAGAAATCCGTAAACGCTTACAACACCTTAAAGGATTGGGGTATGCAGATGCTGATGGGTACCGTTACATCCACACCGTGTACAGCAGTTGTTGAGAAAACACATGAAGACAATATGTTCCAGCTGACTCCGTCAGGATCTGCTGTAGAATCTATCAAATATGACAATGCATTCCGTGTATGCTTCTCTGACCCGGGTCAGGGTACTGCATCTGCAAAATACATCGGTGAGAATAAGCTGGCATCAAAAAGTAGCCGTTATCTACAACAGCTCTGATGTATATTCTTCCGGTATTTATCAGAAATTTGCAGAAGAGGCAAAAAATCAGGACTTCGAAGTTGTTTCTGCTGAAGCATTTACCGAAGACAGCAAGACAGACTTCTCAGTACAGCTTCAGAAAGCAAAGGATGCAGGCGCTGACCTTGTATTCCTTCCGATCTACTACACAGAAGCATCCCTGATCCTCAACCAGGCAAACACTATGGGTTACGCTCCGAAATTCTTCGGATGTGACGGTCTGGATGGTCTGCTGGCAGTTAAGAACTTCGATACAAAACTGGCTGATGGCGTTATGCTTCTGACACCGTTTGCAGCAGATGCAGATGATGAGAAGACACAGTCCTTTGTTACAAAGTACAAAGAAGCATATGGGGATACACCGAACCAGTTCGCAGCAGATGCTTACGATGCAATCTACATTATCAAAGCAGCGGCAGAAAAAGCAGGTGTGACAGCTGATATGAACGTAAGCGACATCTGTGATGCAATGAAAACTGCCATGACAGAGATCAGCTACGATGGTCTGACCGGTGAAGGTATGACCTGGACAGCAGACGGTGAGCCGGACAAGGCACCAAAAGCTGTCGTGATCAAAGATGGTGCTTACGCAGCAATGTAATGATGCCGGTGTCGATTGTGGGAGTGCGAAGCACGGAACATCCACAGGCATCTCAGGTGGGGATTTTTGCCCCCAACAAGGCACTTACAATTCGGTAAGGAAGCCCAGAGGAGGGCTGCCATGGGCAGCCCTTTTTCCTGTTATAAGCGAATCCTATTGAATAAGTAGGCAAACACAGAAAACAGCCATACACAGATATCAAAGGTAGACTTGTAAAGTCTGTTTTTTGATATCTGTGTGGTATTCTTATTTTTAAGAAAACGATGGTTATATTAAAAATACGACAAGGGGTGTGCGTATGAGTTTTATTTCTTATCTGATCAACGGTATCAGCCTTGGAAGTGTCTATGCAATCATAGCACTTGGCTATACAATGGTATACGGTATCGCAAAGATGCTGAATTTTGCACATGGTGATATCATCATGGGAGGCGGTTATGCAGCTTTTATCTCCATGAATTCTTTAGGCGTGAATCCAATTCTGGCAGTTATATTATCGGTTGTCATCTGTACGATTCTAGGACTGGTTATTGAGCGTGTTGCTTACCGTCCGCTTCGAAATGCATCTTCACCGCTGGCTGTTCTGATCACAGCAATCGGTGTCAGCTATCTGCTTCAGAATATCGCATTGCTGATATTCGGTGCAGATACAAAATCTTTTACATCTGTTGTAACAGTTCCGGCAGTTGTGCTGGCAGGCGGAAAACTGACGATCTCCCGTGAGACGATCGTTACTGTTCTTGCATGTATGATCATCATGATCGGTCTGACACTGTTCATCAACAAGACAAAAGCAGGTCAGGCAATGCTGGCAGTTTCGGAGGATCGAGGTGCAGCACAGCTGATGGGAATCAATGTGAATGCGACCATCGCGCTTACCTTTGCAATCGGTTCTGCACTGGCAGCAATCGCAGCGGTTCTGCTGTGTTCTGCTTATCCTTCTCTGACTCCGTACACCGGTTCCATGCCGGGTATCAAAGCATTCGTAGCAGCAGTATTTGGTGGTATCGGATCTATTCCGGGAGCACTGATCGGAGGTATTTTGCTTGGTATTATTGAAATTCTCGGCAAAGCATATATTTCCTCTCAGATGGCAGATGCGATCGTATTCGCAGTGCTGATCGTGGTACTGGTAGTAAAACCAACCGGACTGCTTGGAAAGCAGATCCAGGAGAAAGTGTAGGTGGCAGCGATGAAAAAATTAAAATTAAACAAAACGACAAAAACAATCTGATCACATACGGAATCGTCATCCTCGCTTATATCATCGTAGAAGCAATGCTGGCAGGAGGTCAGATCTCCAGTCTGATGAAAGGACTTTTAGTTCCGCTCTGTGTTTATGTGATTCTGGCTGTATCTTTGAATCTTGTGGTAGGTATTTTAGGTGAGCTGAGCCTTGGACATGCAGGATTTATGTGTGTGGGTGCATTCTCCAGTGCATTCTTCTCAAAATGCACCGCAGGAATGATGCCGGATGGACTTCGTTTCTTTCTGGCACTGCTGATCGGAGCTGCTGTTGCGGCTCTGTTCGACTGATCATCGGAATCCCGGTACTGCGACTGAAAGGTGACTATCTCGCGATCGTTACCCTGGCATTCGGTGAGATCATCAAGAACCTCATCAACGTATTCTTTATCGGAAAAGATGCAAATGGTTTCCATTTTTCCATGAAGGATGCCATGTCGCTGAACATGGACGGAGGAGATGTTATCATTAACGGACCGCAGGGAATCACCGGAACGCCAAATGATTCTACGTTTACCATCGGCGTGATCCTGGTACTGATCACACTGGTTATCGTACTGCATCTGATCAATTCCAGAGACGGACGTGCGATCATGTCTATCCGTGACAACCGCATCGCTGCTGAGTCTGTCGGTATCAATATTACAAAATACAAACTGATGGCATTTATTATTTCAGCAGCCCTTGCCGGAGTTGCCGGTGTTCTGTATGCACATAACCTGGCTACCCTGACTGCACTGCCGAAAAACTTTGGTTATAACCAGTCGATCATGATCCTGGTATTTGTTGTACTTGGCGGTATCGGAAGCACAAGAGGTTCTATGATCGCAGCCGTTGTACTGACACTGCTTCCGGAGCTTCTGCGCGGACTGAATGACTACCGTATGCTGATCTACGCGATCGTCCTGATCGTGATGATGCTTCTGAACTGGAGCCCGAAAGCACTGGAAATGAGAGAACGTTATTCACCGAAGCGTCTGCTTGCAAAGAGAAAAAAGAAGCAAAGGAGGCGAAATAATATGGAGAACATGTTAGAGGTAAAGAATCTGAGCATTTCATTCGGAGGACTGCGTGCCGTATCCGAATTTGATATGAATATCGGGAAAGGCCAGCTCTACGGTCTCATCGGACCGAACGGTGCCGGAAAGACCACGATCTTCAACCTTCTGGCAGGTGTTTACAAGCCGGATGAAGGTATTGTAAAATTAGATGGACAGGACATTACCGGAAAGAAGACCATTGATATCAACAAAGCAGGTATCGCCCGTACTTTCCAGAATATCCGCCTGTTCTCACAGATGTCCGTACTGGACAATGTAAAAGTAGGACTGCACAATCATCATCACTACAATACGCTCGAAGGGATTCTGCGTCTGCCGCATTACCGTAAGGTGGAAAAAGAGATGAATGACCGTGCGATGGAGCTTTTGAAAGTGTTCGACCTTGAGAAGGATGCCGAGTATCTGGCTTCTAATCTGCCATATGGACAGCAGAGAAAACTGGAGATCGCCAGAGCACTTGCAACTGATCCGAAGCTTCTGCTTCTGGATGAGCCGGCAGCCGGCATGAATCCGAACGAGACAAAAGAACTGATGGAAACGATCAGCTTTGTGCGTGATCATTTTAATATGACAATCCTTCTGATCGAACACGACATGAAACTGGTTTCCGGTATCTGTGAAGAGCTGACCGTACTGAATTTCGGAAAAGTACTGGCACAAGGGACCGACTGCGGAAGTACTGAATGATCCGCAGGTTATCACAGCATATCTGGGAGAATAGGAGGAAATGGACTTATGGCAATGCTTGAGGTAAAAGATCTGAATGTATACTACGGTATGATTCAGGCGATCAAGGGGATTTCCTTTGAAGTAAATCAGGGAGAAGTCATTGCACTGATCGGAGCAAACGGAGCCGGAAAGACCACAACACTTCATGCAGTCACAGGGCTGACACCGGTAAAATCAGGCCATATTTTCTTCGAAGGAAAAGATATTACAAAAGTGCCGGCTCACAAGATCGTTTCTATGGGAATGGCACACGTTCCGGAAGGACGACGCGTATTTGCACAACTCAGTGTTTATCAGAACCTGAAAATGGGTGCTTATACAAGAAAAGATAAAGACGAGATCAGGCAGACACTTGATATGGTATATGAGCATTTCCGCGTCTGGAAGAGCGTAAGAACCAGCCGGCAGGAACTCTCTCCGGCGGCGAGCAGCAGATGCTGGCTATGGGACGTGCACTGATGTCTCATCCGAAGATCATCCTTATGGATGAACCGTCTATGGGACTTTCACCGATTTTTGTAAATGAGATTTTCGAAATTATCAAGAAAGTCAGTGCAGCCGGCACGACCGTACTTCTGGTAGAGCAGAATGCAAAGAAAGCACTCTCCATCGCAGACAGAGCATATGTCCTGGAAACAGGCAAAATTATCTTACAGGGTGATGCAGACAAGCTGTTAAATGATGAGTCTGTCAAGAAAGCATACCTTGGAGAATAAAAGGGGGTTTGTGCTATGGGAAAACTGATCGTTACGATCGCAAGACAGTATGGAAGCGGTGGAAAAACCATCGGTCAGATGCTGGCAGAAAATCTGGGTGTAAACTGTTATAACAGAGAAATTCTGCGTATGGCATCCGATGACAGCGGAATCAAAGAAGAGCTGTTCAATCAGGCAGATGAAAAACTTCGCAATAATCCGCTCTTTGGAAATTCCACAAGAATCTACAAAGGCGGGCTGATCCAGCCGGATCATGGCGGATTTGTCTCCGCAGACAATCTCTTTAATTATCAGGCAAAAGTGATCAAAGAACTGGCAGAGAAAGAGTCCTGTGTATTTATCGGACGCTGTGCAGACTTTGTTCTCAAAGACCGCCCGGATGTGATGAGCGTCTTTATCCATGCACCGCAGGATTACTGCCTGGCACGTGGTATGGAACGCAACTCCATGACGGAAAAAAGAGATGGAAAGATTTATAGCAAAGACAGACAAGTATCGAGGTGATTTCTATCATTATTATACCGGACGCACCTGGAACGATGCGACAAACTACGATCTCTGTCTGGACAGCAGCAAGCTTGGATTTGACAAATGCGTAGAAGCAATCAAGGCATACGCAAAAGTAAGATTTGGCGAAGATATTTTTGAATAAGCGTCCAGCAATACAATAAGTATCAGGAGCAGATGTGAGATACTTGCATAAATAAAGCAAGAATGCGGCAGGGAGAGGAAACTTTCTCTGTCGTTTTTGTCTCTTAGCTGAAGAAAACTTTTTATAGCGATTCTGTCAGGTAAATGTCAGCAGAGTTGACCAGAATTGCATGCCAGATCTCATTTGCGTTCGACTTAAAAAAGAAGCAGGCAACAAACAGGTGTGTTTGAGTCAAATTTATGTGGAGAGGATAATATGACACTACGAGAAGAAGCAGATAAAATCATAAAAGAAGCGATCACAAAAGTACTGCCGGATGAGGCAGTGAAACAGGCACTGAAAAACAGAAAACCAGTAAAAGGAAAAACTTTACCTTGTGGCGGTTGGAAAAGCAGCCTGGCAGATGGCAAATGCAGCCGCAAACCTCCTGAATGGACAGATTGAGAAAGGGATTGTGATCACGAAATACGGACATATTCAGGGAGACATTCCGGGGATCGAATTTTGAAGCAGGACATCCGGTTCCGGATACAAATACCTTTGCGGCCACACAGAAAGTGATCGAGCTGACAGAAGAATTGCAGGCAGACGATCAGGTACTATTTCTGCTTTCCGGAGGCGGCTCCGCCCTTTTTGAAAAACCATTGATAAGTACAGAAGAATTATCGGATATAACAAAGCAGCTGCTTGCATGCGGGGCAGATATTGTAGAAATGAACACCATACGGAAAAGACTGTCCGCAGTCAAAGGCGGAAAATTTGCCGGACTCTGTGAACCGGCAGCCATATTTGCGATTGTACTGAGCGATATCGTCGGAGATCCGCTTGATATGATCGCATCCGGACCGGCATATGCAGACTCTTCGACCGCATCCGATGCAATCGCAATCGCAGAAAAATATCACTTAAAACTCAGCGAGAAGGCAAGAACATTACTGGAGATGAAAACAGCAAAAGCAGTAACAAATGTGGAAACCAGGATCACCGGAAGCGTCAGAAATCTGTGCCTGGCAGCAAAAGAAGCCTGCGAAAAACTTGGCTACGAAAGCATGATCCTCACAGATGCCCTGCAGTGTGAGGCAAAAGAAGCAGGAGCATTTTTAGCAGCGATCGCAAAAACACATCAAAATACAGACAAAAGCCTTGCTTTTATCGCGGGGCGAGACGATCGTCCACGTGACAGGAAAAGGACTCGGCGGACGCAACCAGGAGCTGGCACTTGCGGCGGCAGAAGGACTGGCTGCATGCAGAAATACTGCCATTTTCAGCGTCGGAAGCGACGGAACCGACGGACCGACCGATGCAGCCGGTGGCTATTGCGATGAAAATACAAAAAGAAAACTGCAGCTGGAAGGAATGGACGTTTATGAAGTGCTGAAAGAAAATGATGCCTACCATGCACTGAAAAAGACAGGAGGACTGATCATTACCGGAGCAACCGGGACAAATGTGAACGATGTGGCAGTGGTGCTGATACGGCGGAGATTCTTGTGATAATCAGAGAAATTCGGAAAGAATGTTATTACGGATACATTCATCGACTGCCAGCTTAACTGCTTCGTTCAATTCAAATTCCTTCGCATATCTTCGAACACACGTGTACATACTGTGCATATTCTCTCAAAGTCTGGCATTGTTCCATGAGTTCTTTATTAAGTCCCTTCATTGATTTTATCGTCAGAACTTCCAGTTCCAGTTTTGGATTCACCGGACAGGTTTTCGAAAGCTCCGACAAAATGGTTTACCCAGCTGTCTTTTTTTTTTTCCAGTTCCATTATAAAATACAATAAACTGTGGTGCCGGGATTTTCAGCAGTGTGGAAGAGTAAAGCGATTTATGATCGACTAACTTCTGATATTCGCTGGAAATATAAAATAGATCACGTAATGGCATATTTGGATTATAAGTTGACTGGTGTTCATAGAGAAACAGGTCTGTATCAATGATAAAAAGCCAGATCATTTTTCATTCCCATGTAATATAAATAGCATTTTCCAGGGTGACAATTTCAAGTTTTTCGGATCATCATAATGTGAACCGCACTAACTGCATTATAAAGCGACAATAAATTTTGACGGTCAGAAAACAGGTACGAATGTGAGACAAAAATGCCATATGCATTACGGTTTATCTTTTTTTCACAATTTGAAACTCCTGCTTTTTAAATTGATTTGAAAATTGACCGTTGATTTCCTGGCAGGTGTAAAGAACTGAAATGCCGCACATTTTAAAATAGTGTTTGCAAAAGAATAGTATTGCATGTGCAAATGAACGAATTCCCCGAAGGGCACGTAAAAGTGCCTTCTTGGGAATTGTTCATTTTGCACATTGCTGTACGTTTTTGAACGGCCATAGTTTTTAAAAACACTTCATATCATATTTTACACGCTGGCATGAAACAGCCTTTTTGCCACGCTGGCGCACGCAGAAAGTTTTTAGAATCAAAACGTTCCGCATCAAGATAGTAAAAAGCAGAGGCACAGTGACGGAAATTTACTACCGTTACAGTATCTCTGTTTTTTCGTGTTTTGTAATTTGGCCTGAAAGGACTGTTCCGCTTAAGCGCCCCCCGGCAAGCCAGGAGCTTTTAGCAATGTGCAAAATGAACAATTCCAGAGAAGGTACTCGAACATGGCCGGTACTTAGCAACCGTATTTTGGTTGCTTACGTACCGCTGCCAATGTGAGGTAGCGAGAGCGTGCCTTCGGGGAATTCGTTCATTTGCACATTTATACAAACCTCCGTAAATTTTTTATTTGTCTCGAACCATCGCTGCAAACTTCTCATGAATTCTGGTATCCTCATCCAATTCCGGGTGGAATGCAAATGCCATTTGATTTTTATACTGCACACCGACAATTTTCCCATCGACCGTGGCAAGGACTTCCACGCCATCTCCGGTCTCTGCGACATATGGTGCACGGATGAAGGTCATCGGGACTTCTCCAACGCCTTTTACTTCAGCGACGGTATGGAAGCTTCCAAGCTGTCTGCCATAGGCATTGCGGCGAACGCACATCGGGATTGTTCCAAAGTGACATCCTTCCTGGCCTTCCACCTCTGAGGCAAGCAAAATCAGCCCGGCACAGGTTGCAAGGACCGGCATGCCGTTTTCTATCTGTTCTTTTATCGTATCAAACATGCCCAGTTCTTTTAAAGCTTTCCCTGGACGGTGCTCTCGCCGCCGGGAAGAATGATGCCGTCATAAGGTGTTTCCAGGTCTTTTGCCTGGCGAAGCTCGATACAGTCGACACCGAGACGTTTCAATACATTTTCATGTTCTGCGAAAGCACCCTGGAGTGCCAAAACTGCAACGGTCATTATTTTCCTCTTTCTGCCATCAATAAGGCGATTTCCTGTTCATTGATGCCGACCATAGCTTCCCCGAGGTCTTCGGAAAGTTTGGCGATCAGTTTTGCATCAGTATAATTAGTAACAGCTTTTACGATCGCAGCTGCTCTCTTTGCAGGATTGCCGGATTTAAAGATACCGGAACCTACAAAGACACCTTCCGCACCGAGCTGCATCATCAGAGCAGCATCAGCAGGAGTAGCGACACCGCCGGCTGCGAAGTTTACAACCGGAAGTCTGCCGTTGTCATGTACATAGGCAACCAGTTCATAAGGAACCTGCAGTGTTTTTGCAGCTTCAAACAGTTCATCTTCACGCATACTGGTCAGCTTTGCGATTTCACTGTTCATCTTTCTCATGTGGCGTACTGCCTGCACAACATCACCTGTTCCCGGCTCGCCCTTCGTACGGATCATGGATGCACCTTCATTAATTCTTCTTAAAGCTTCTCCGAGGTCTTTTGCACCACAGACAAACGGAACACGGAAGTTGCGTTTGTTGATATGATATACATCATCTGCCGGAGACAGTACTTCACTCTCATCAATATAGTCAATCTCAATTGCTTCCAGAATCTGTGCTTCTGCGAAATGTCCGATACGGCACTTTGCCATAACAGGGATGGATACAGCATTCTGGATTCCCTGGATCATTTTTGGATCGCTCATACGGGAAACACCACCTGCTGCACGGATATCTGCCGGGATTCGTTCAAGTGCCATGACAGCACATGCGCCTGCTTCCTCAGCAATCTTTGCCTGCTCCGGTGTGGTAACGTCCATGATAACGCCGCCTTTTAACATCTGTGCCAGTTCTTTGTTCAATTTATATCTTTCATTTGTTGTATTCATGTTTAAACCTCCTGCTTTGTTTTTTTTTTGCAATCTTTACTTTTTACTGGTTTCGAATTATAATGGAAAAGTGACTATTATAAAATTGCCAAAATAGATATATTCAGTAAGGTCAGATTGGAGAAAATAATCAGATGCTGACATACAGTTTTACAAATACAGGGTCAGATTCGATGTATGAATATTTATATAAATGCATTCGAAACGACATAACACAAGGGAAGATTAAGGCAGGGGAGAAGCTGCCGTCAAAGCGTACTTTTTGCAAAAAATCTGGGCATAAGCGTGATCACAGTGGAAAATGCCTATGGACAATTATTAGCAGAAGGTTATATTTATTCCATGCCAAAGCGGGGATTTTATGTCTCAGATCTGAGCAGTGCGACCATGGAAAAGAAGAAGGTCAGAAAGGAACAGCTGACGCTGACAGGGGGAGCGACTTCTTATTTTGCAGATTTTTCCAGCAATCAGACGGACAGCGAGATCTTTCCGTTTACCATCTGGTCAAAGACGGTGCGGGAAGTTTTAAATGACAATCAGAAGCAGCTGATGATCAATCCGCCCTGCGGGGGATCCTGGAGCTGCGACAGGCGATTGCCCGGTATTTAAAGGAGTTCCGTGCCATGCAGGTCGAGCCGGAACAGATCATCATCGGAGCGGGGACAGAATATCTGCATGGACTTCTGATACAGCTTCTTGGAAATCACCGGATCTATGGAGTAGAGAATCCGGGCTATCATAAAATTGCCAGGATTTATGAAAATATGAAGGTAGAATATGCCAAAGTTACGCTGGATCAGGATGGTGTATCCATCCGGGAACTGGAAGAAAAAAGAGAGGATGTCATTCACACATCACCGTCGCATCATTTCCCAACCGGGATCGTGATGCCGGTCAGCAGGCGTTACGAAGTGCTTGGCTGGGCGGCCAAATCGCCGGATCACTATATCATTGAAGACGATTACGACAGCGAACTGCGGCTGACCGGGAAACCATTTCCGACGCTGCAGAGTATTGATGTGTCAGATCGTGTTATCTATATGAATACGTTTACGAAAACGCTGGCATCAACCGTGCGTATCAGCTATATGGTGCTGCCGCTGACGCTGACGGAGATCTTTTATCAGAAACTTTCGTTCTATTCCTGTACTGTTTCCAATTTTGAACAGTATACATTGGCAAAATTCATGGAAAACGGCAGTTTTGAAAAGCATATCAACCGGCTCAGGAACTACTATCAGACAAAGAGAGATGCGATTCTGCAAGTATTTCAGAAAGAGCCGTTTGGAAAATATGTCACCATCCGGGAAGAAGGGGCGGGTGTGCATTTTCTGATGCAGATCCATACAGAAAAAAGTGAGGGAGAAATCGTAACGGAAGCCAAAGGAAAAGGCATTAAACTGGCACCGCTGTCCCATTATTTTGACGGAAAAGAAGAAGGAAATTTCGAAAATACGTACGTGATCAATTATTCTTCGGTCGATTTGACCAATATCGAAAAAGCAGCACAGATACTGGGCAAGATTGCGGGGGCATAGGAGAAAAATGGATAAAAATAAAGACAAAAAAAGCAGACTTATGTGCTGCGAGTACTGATGCTCATATCCACTGTTGTCCTGATCATTCTGTTTTTTGCCACGATGTCCATGGTAGGGAAAATTCAGGGAACAGCACGCGTGGTCAACTATGCAGGGCTGGTACGTGGAAAGACGCAGCGTATCATTAAAATGGAAGATGCAGGTCAGGAAGAAGATGCGATGATAGATGATGTGGCAGCGTTTATTGACGGGCTGAGAAACGGAAGTGATTCGCTGAATCTGGTTCGTCTCGATGACTATGCTTTTCAGAGCAAAATGGAGGAACTGGATGACTATTTTCAGTCTCTTGAGCAGGAGATTTATCTGGTACGTGAAAAAGGCTATGAAAATAGCGAAATCATCGCCAAAAGTGAACAGTTTTCCAGATCTGTGACGAAGCGACCGGACTGGCGGAGGCTTATTCGCAGAGAAAAGCATCTGCCCTGAACATTCTGGAAAAGATTGTTATGGCGGATATCGCGATTCTGATCGGGATTCTTGGCATCGAACTTTTCAAGGCTCTGAGGTATGCCGCCCAGAACCGGATTTTACAGAAAAAGGTTTATCTGGATGAAGCAACCGGACTGCCAAACAAAAACAAATGCGAAGAGATTTTAAATGACGAAACGGTTTTGGATGAGAAATATGTGACGGCGGTCTGTGTGTTTGATCTGAACAATTTAAGGACGATCAACAACAATCTCGGACATGATAAGGGAGATGAATATATCCGTAGTTTTGCACAGCAGATGCGTCTTGCAGTCCCGGAGCAGTATTTTGCCGGACGTAACGGTGGGGATGAATTTCTTGCAGTGCTGACGGATGTCAATCATACAGAAGTGGAAGAATGCCTGGAGGCGATACGCAGGCAGACGGAAAATATTCCAGACTTCATCCGGCAATGCCGATCAGCTATGCGGCGGGATATGCACTGTCGAGTGATTTTAAGGATGCCACGATGCGGAGTTTGTTCCGGCATGCAGATAAAAACATGTATATTGATAAAAACCGTGCCAAGATGCAGGAGGCTGCAGAAAAGCAGAAAATGAAGCGAAAGCTTCTGGAAGAGGTCCGAAAGAAGGGGTACCATTTTTCGGACTGTCTTTACTGCGATGCCCTGCTGGATCAGTACGAAGTGCTCCGCTCCGGCGATGGATTTTTTCTGGCACAGGACGGCAATTATTCCGGTGCGGTGGAGCAGATCGTGAAAGAATTTTCAACAGAAGAGACAAGACGCCAGATCTGGTCAGGACTTCAGCTTGCACATATCAGTGAAACACTGACAGGCGAAAACCGGAAAACGGAAATTCTGTACTGCAAAGAGCTGGAAAATGGCAAGGTGAAAAGAGGCAGACTGACCTTATTGTTTGGCAATGACACGGGTGAGGGAAAACTGCATCATTTTCTGCTGGTATTTGAGACGTTCAGCGACAGCAGAACGGAAGAAACCAATGAAAAGTCACAGCTGATGCGTTATTATGAGCAGATGAAACAGTCCATTTTGGAAAACGGCAATTATGTGGATGCCCTGATGGAGACAGCACAGGCCGTTTATATGGTTGACCTGACACATGACCGGCTGGAAAAATTTTTTGAACATTCAAAAGAAAAAAAAGAATTTAAGCTGGATCAGGAAACGCCGTGTTCTTACGGGGAATACTGCAAAAAAGAGAAGTGCCTTTGTTACAGAAGAGACACTGGAAAATTACCGGATCGTAGATTCATCGGAAAAGCTGCTGAAGCGTTTTGGAGAAGGAACCAAACAGGTGACCGTAGAATACCGGGAAAAAGGTGTGGCAGAGGTTCTGGTGTGGCTACAGAAAACGGTTCTGATGTCACAGGAACTGGTATTTGATGAGAAAACAGGACAGGAAAGTGTGGTGATCCGCGGTATTATTCTGTTCGAAGACGCCTCTGCTTTCCATGAAAAAAGAAGAGGAAGAAAAAAGAACGTTTGCAGTCCGCTTTCGAGGCGGCTGATTCGGAGAGCAAGGCGAAGACCGAATTTATGAACCGCATGAGTCATGATATCCGCACACCGATCAACGGTATTATGGGAATGCTGCATATCATTCGCAAAAGTGAGAAAGAGCCGGAAAAAGTAGAAGAATGTCTGGGAAAAATTGAACTTGCCACCAGTCATCTTTTGGCACTTGTCAATGATGTGCTTGATATGAGCAAAATTCAGGCAGAAGAAGTCGAAGAATCAGAGGAGGCATTTGATCTTGTTGAGTTGATGGATGAAGTGGCAGGCGTGATGGATGCCCAGATCACAGAAACCGGGATTTTACATAAGAAACATCGTAAAAATATCCGCCATACGCATCTGATCGGAAATCCGCTGCACCTGCGTCAGATCATGCTGAATCTGTTCAGTAATGCCGTGAAATACAACAAGACAGGCGGGTGTGTAGACACTTATGCGGAAGAAATTTCAGACGATGGAACCACAGCCATGTATGAATTTAAGATTGTGGATACCGGGATTGGTATGAGTCCGGCCTTTGTGAAAGAAGAGCTTTTCAAGCCATTTACGCAGGAAAAATCAGCAGATGCCAGAACACAGTACAAAGGCACCGGGCTTGGCATGTCGATCGTGAAAGGGCTGGTTGAAAAAATGAACGGAACGATCCGGGTTGAGAGCGAGCCAGATCATGGAACGACGTTTGTTTTCCGGATGCCGTTTCAGATTGATACGAGTGTATCCGGTCAGATGGGTCCGGAGAAAAAAGAGGAAAATGTAGATTTTTCCGGTATGAACATTCTGCTTGTAGAAGATAATGAGATCAATATGGAAATCGCACAGTTTTATCTGGAAGAGGCCGGGATAGAGGTTGATCCGGCGTGGGACGGACAGGAGGCAGTGGAGAAATTTGCACAGTCGGAGCCGTATGCTTATGATATGATTCTGATGGATATCATGATGCCGGTGATGGGCGGACTTCAGGCGACAGAAAAAATCCGCAGCATGGAGCGTGCGGATGCAAAAACCGTTTCCATTCTGGCAATGACTGCACAGGCTAATGCAGAAAGCAGCAGTGAATGTCGGAAGGCAGGAATGAATGATTATATCGAAAAACCGATAGAGGCCGAAAAACTGTGGGAGATTATTTCAAAAAAAATCTGACCGAAAAAACGTTATGATGGGCAGAAAAGTGACTGCACGGAGTACAGATCCATTTGCATGGCATCTTTTGGGCATGATATCATATTTATAGTAGAAATATCGTTTTTCGGGGACCGCAGAATGTTATATCGTATGGCCGGATATTGCCGTCTGTCTAAAGAAGACGGGGAAAACAGAATCAGTGAAAGTATTGAGAATCAGAAAAAACTGATTTTGGAATATGTGGATAAAGCCGGGGATATGCAGCTCGTCCGAATGTATGTGGACGATGGATATTCCGGGCTTTATTTTTCGAATCGACCACAGTTTCAGCAGATGATGGCAGATATTTACAGGGGGGAGATCCAGGGCGTGATCACAAAAGATATTTCCAGACTGGGACGTGAACATATCGAGACAGGCCATTATATCGAGCGGGTGTTTCCATCGCTGGGGATTCGTTATGTGGCGATTCTCGATGGCGTGGATTCGCTCTGTCACAGTAACGAAGAGCTGGCACAGTTCAAGGCACTGCTCAACGATATGTACAGCAGAGATATTTCAAAAAAAAAAGAGGAGCCTTTCAGGTGCAGAAAAAGCAGGGAAAATATATGTCCGGTTTCGCACCTTATGGTTATCGAAAAGATCCGACCGACCGGCACCGGTTTCTGATTGATGATGCAGCGGCAGAAGTAGTCAGGAAAAAATACCGATTTTATCTGGAAGGATATTCGGTTAAAAAGATTGAGGAAATTTTAAATGACCAGCAGATTCTTTCTCCGACAGAATATAAAACAAAGATCCAGAACCTAAGCTATGTAAACCGTCAGGGAAAAAATCAGGTGCAGAAATGGAATACACCAACGATTTATAACATTTTGAAAAATCAGGTATATACGGGTGCAATGGTTCAACATAAAACAGAGAAAATATCTTATAAAATTGAAAAATGCAGAAACATTCCGATGGAAGAACGTTATGTGGTGGAAGGAATGCACGAGGCGATCATTTCAAAAGAATTATTTGCAAGGGTACAGGAAAAACGGCAGAGATTTAAAAACAGAAATTCCTGAAAAACAGTTATTGACAAATGGTAAAAAGTATGGTAACATATATATAAAATAATTATATATAAAAATTTTATATATACAAAAAGGGGTGAGTATATGTACTATTATCCGGTGTCAGCTGTTCTGACGGAATGTCTGATCCTTTCGGTCGTGGAACAGCAGGATTCCTACGGTTATGAGATCAGCCAGACGGTGAAGCTGGTTGCGGCGATCAAGGAATCGACGCTGTATCCTATTTTGAGAAAGCTGGAGACGGGCGGATATCTGACTACTTATTCCGAGGAATTCCAGGGGCGGAAACGAAAGTATTATTCCATCACGGAAGAGGGACGCAGGCAGCTGGCATATCTGAGGAAAGAATGGCGGGAATATCGCAATACTGTAGATGATATTGTGGAAGGGAGAGTGAAAAAATGACGAGACAAGAATATATGGAAGAGCTGAAGAAATATCTGAAGCGGCTTCCGCAAGAAGATTTTGACAATGCCATAGAGTACTTTTCGGAATATTTTGAAGAGGCAGGTCCTGAGAAGGAACAACAGGTTATGAGAGAACTTGGTGAACCAAAAGAGGCAGCAAGAGAACTGTTTCTCAATCTTTTGCAGGAGAGCGTAGAAAAGGATCAGGATATTGTGGAAGAGAAAGCACCGGTCTTAAAAAGGAAAGAGACGTTCTCCGGGCAAGATCATTCTTCTTGTATTCCTGGTTCTATGTGCATCACCGGTCAGCCTGGCACTTCTGGCATTTGTTTTTGCAGTGCTGTGTGCGGTGATCCTCACTGTTGTGGCAGTGATTTTTTCGATTGGTATTACCGGCATTGCGGCGATAGCCGGAGGTATTGTGACCATCGGGGTTGGGGGCTCTTTGATCCTGAAATCTGCTGCAGCAGCCTGTATGATGGTCGGAGGTGGATTCCTGATGACGGGAATTGGAATCCTCGCAGGTCTTTTGACTGTATATATCTGCAAATGGTGTGCAAATGGGATCGGACGTCTGGTCAACAGACTTGTAAGAAAGAAGGTGCATAAGAATGAATAAGACTGCAAAAACAGCAATGATAACAGCTCTAACGCTCTGTGTGGTGGGAATGGTTCTTTCAACAGCAGGATATTTTGCAGGTGGAAAGGATTTCAACGATAGTTCCGGACATGTATATGTATCCGGTGGAACAGATTCTGCAAGGAAAAATCTTGAGGTTATGGAAAAGCAGCAGATAAATGCTTTTACAAAACTGAATGTAGATTTTCAAAATTTTGACCTGGATATCAGAAAATCAGGTGATGACTGCTATTACATGGAATATCGAATGGAAAAAAGGCGGTAATGAAAATCCACTGACATGGGAAAACAAAGATGGTGAGCTTACGCTTCAGGAAACTTCCGGCGGAAAAGGAAGTTATTATATAAGTTATGATCTTGGAAATCTGCTGCATCATACCGAGACGCAGAAACAGGAAGAAATCAATACAGTGATTCTCTATGTACCGCAGGATGCACGGTTTTCCGAAGCCAGGATTCAGCTTGCCGATGGAGATCTGACTGCAGAACAGTTCTCATGCAAAAAATATGACAGCAAACTTTTTGGATGGAGATATGATACTGGATCAGGGAAAATTTGCAGATGGAGTCATTACACTTGCCGATGGCGATCTGAAGACAAATCACAGCAGCTTCAGCGGTAATCTGGAAATAAACAATTCAGACGGAGATGTTTTCATACAAATGGAAAACGGCAATGCAGCAAAGATGAATATTCACCTGAAAACCACAGATGGAGATGTGATCACAGACAATCTGCCGCAGGGCAAATCGGAACGCAAAGAAGACAGCTCTCTTTACGAAAACAATGTCGATGGCGCCACATCAACGCTGAATGTAATATGCAGGGACGGAGATATTACTTTGATCGAATCTGCAAAACAATAAAAGTTATCTCTATATGGCTCACATGACGGGACTTCACTTCTGGAAACATACATTGACATGATTTCCGGTATGTGGAAGAATGTGATCTGCGTGGGCACCGGAAATGAAGGGAACACAGGCGGGCATATTTCAGGAAAGCTTGGTCAGCAGGAAGAGAGAATCCTGGAATTCGGGATTTCGCAGCAGGAGCCGGTGATGAACATTCAGCTCTGGAAGGCCTATTTCGATCAGTTTCAGATTATATTGATTCATCCGGATGGTGAAAGCTTCGGACCGCTTCAGGAGCGTCTTGGAGTGCAGAGAATCCTGGCCGGGAATACAGAGATTCTGATCTATTACGGAGAGCCGAAGCCCTACACTACCGCTCAGGAGATTTATTTTGATTTTATCCCAAAAGGTTCTTATGTCGATGACGGCGTCTGGAAGATCCGTCTGATTCCGCAGAAGATCGTGGAAGGAAATTATCATCTGTGGATGCCGTCTGCCGCTCTTTTAAATCCATTGACGCACTTTTTTTCGCCAACGGTTGACACGACTCTGACCATTCCTTCAACGGCAAGGAATGTGGTTGCAGTCGGAGCTTACAATGCACGCCTTATGACATATGCTCCGTTTTCCGGCCGTGGTTACACAAGAGGAAACACACAAGTAAAGCCGGATATCGTGGCACCTGGCGTAGATATCGTGACAACCGCTGTGGGAGGTTCCTACACAGGTGTGACCGGAACCTCTTTTGCCACGCCGTTTGTGACAGGGTCAGCGGCGATCATGATGCAGTATGGCATCGTACAGGGAAATGATCCGTTTCTTTATGGAGAGAAGATCCGGGCATATCTGCAAAGAGGTGCACAGAGATTAACAGCACTTGTGGGATATCCGAATGAGATTGTGGGATATGGGGCATTGTGCGTAGCGGAGAGTATTTTATGATATCGTTATCAGTCTGAAAGAGGAAACGCTCGTAAGGATTTGTTGAAGCTATGGGATGGGTTGGAGATGTTTGGAGTATGGAACAGGTGGAAGAAGCAAAAGAACATCATACTCTTGTTTACATCACAAGAATGTGCTAAAATAAACCAGAATTATAGAAGATATGCAAAACAGAAACTGCTTCAGTATTTTTACCGGTACTGCTTATACAGCACGCATCCTGGAATGTGGTATTGTTTCGGGATACGGAGATTGCAGCCAATTTCCTGATTCTTGGATTTTCAGGTAAGTTAAAAACAGAATTACAGTAAATGATCAAAAGAAAAGATGGCATGAAAAATATGCTGTCTTTTCTTTTTTTTAGGATAGCAGGGGCAAAAGCCTGAAACCAAATTGTGGGAGTAAGAAACAATTTGCATGTTATCTTTTCGTTTTCATATTGACAAAACCAGAAAACTAGTGTACTATATAGCTATGACAGTGATACAAGAAAGAAGGAAGAGCTTATGGAATACAATTCATCGCTGCCAATCTATCTGCAGGTAGCTAATTTGATCAAACGTGATATTGTCACAGGGAAACGGGAACTTGGGGAAAAGCTTCCTTCCGTACGGGAACTGGCGGTGTCTTACACCATCAATCCGAATACGGTCAGCCGTGTATACAAAGAGCTTGAGACGGAAGGTGTCTGTTTTACCAGACGTGGCATGGGAACTTTTGTGACAGAAGATTCAGAGAAGGTGAAAAATATGAAAGAAGAGATGGCGGGGACGCTGATCCATGAATTTTTAGAAGGAATGCAGCAGCTTGGATTTACCAAAACGGATGTGATCCGGATTCTGAAAAAAAAGGAAGAAAGTGGTGAATGATATGGAAAATGTACTGGAAAGTATTGGAGTAACCAAAAACTATGCCGGTAAGGCAGCGGTTGACAATGTATCGTTAAAACTGGAGACAGGGCTTGTCTATGCGATGCTCGGGCCGAACGGAAGCGGCAAGACTACCTGGATGAAGATGGTGGCAGGCCTTGTCAAACCTGGAAAAGGGGAGATTTTATATAAAGGCAAAGCCATCGGAAAAGAGAGCAAGAAAGAGATTGCCTATATGTCCACGGAGCCATATTTTTATAGCTGGATGACGGTTGCAGATGTCGGCAGATATTATCAGGACTTTTTGAGGATTTTCAATGGAAAAATATCATCAGATGCTCAAAAGAATGGAGCTGACAGAAGAGCTGAAAACCAAAAAAAACTTTCCACCGGTATGATGGCAAAGTTAAAGATCGCAGTCACAATGGCAAGAAATGCAAAACTGTATCTGCTGGATGAGCCATTAAACGGCATTGATCTTCTGGCAAGGGATGAGATCATGAAAAGTATTTTGGAAGTCATTGATCCGGATGTCACACTTTGTGATCTCCAGCCATCTGGTAGATGAACTGGAGCGAGTGGCAGATGCGGCCATCTTTATGAAAGAAGGAAAAATGGTCAGACAGTGCATGGTTGAGGAACTGAGAAGCAGCGAAAAGAAATCCGTTGTTGATCTGTATCGTGAAATTTACGGACATGGGGGAGAGGAACTATGTTAAAATTAATGAAGTATGAATTTCGGAAGAGTGCATCTTCCAAGCTTATTCTGCTGGTGCTTACAGCAGTTTTTGAACTGGCATTTCTGGGGGGCGTATTTTTTTAAAGGATATAATCTGATGGGGACAGGTATGATGTTCCTGATCTTGTGTGCATTTTTCGGTGTGTTTTACATTGGACTGGAAGGTATCATGACACTGTATCGGGATCTGAACAGCAAACAAAGTTATATGCTGTTTCTGACACCAAAGAGCAGTTATGAGATTTTAGGTGCCAAAATCCTGGAAAATGGCATTTCAATCCTTATGGCAGGAGCATTTTTTATCGTACTTGCCGTGTTTGACCTGACTGTGGCAACGCTCTGTATCGGCGGGGCAAAAGAACTTATGGATAGCATAAGACAGATTATGGATATAAGACTGAACATCAAGATAGCATCAGATGCAGTGATCCTGTCCGTCTTTGCATCCCTGGTCAGCTGGATCAGTATTGTTGTGATCGCCGATATGGCAGTGATTCTTTCGGCGAGCGTGCTTGCAGGCAAAAAGGGAAGCGGGATTGCGGCATTTGCACTGTTTCTGATCCTTTCCTGGCTGTTCAGTCAGATGCTGAACCTGGTGCCTGCATTTGACAATATGAACCTGACCATGATTCTGGAAATCGCAGTATCTCTGGTACTGAGTGTGATTTTCTACTTTATCAGCGGATGGATCATGGAAAAGAAACTGAGCGTTTGAAACAGAAAAATGATAGGTTGACCTTTATCTCCTGGCATCGTAGAATAGTGACAGAGCAAAAAGCTTTCTATTGATATTGAGAATCTGACAGGAGAAAAAGATATGTTATCATTTGAAAATGATTATTCTGAAGGAGCACATGAAAAGATCCTTCAGAGATTTATGGAAACAAATCTGGAGAAAGTATCCGGATACGGATCTGATCCATACTGTGAAAGTGCAAAACAGAAAATCCGGGAGGCGTGCGAATGTCCGCAGGCAGATGTTTATTTCCTGACGGGCGGTACGCAGACAAATGCCGTTGTGATCAGCTCCATGCTGGAATCTTATGAGGGCGTGGTCGCAGCACAGACCGGCCATGTAGCCTGCCATGAGGCGGGAGCCATTGAGTACAGCGGCCATAAAGTGATCACAGTTCCGCAGTACAAAGGCAAAATAAAAGCAGAAGATCTGAAGAACTGCCTGAAAACATTCTGGGATGATGAAAGCCACGAACATATGGTATTTCCGGGGATGGTTTATATTTCCCATCCTACGGAGTACGGTACTTTGTATACAAAGGCGGAGCTGGAAGAGATCAGCAGCGTGTGCCGCAGTTATAATATCCCGCTGTGTCTCGACGGAGCAAGACTGGGCTATGGTCTGATGAGTGAAGAAACAGATGTAACTCTTCCGATGATTGCAAAATACTGCGATGTTTTCTATATCGGCGGGACAAAAGTCGGAGCACTGTGTGGAGAAGCCGTCGTATTTTCGGGCAACAGAACACCGAAACATTTCCTGACGCTGATCAAACAGCGGGGAGCACTGCTTGCAAAAGGCAGATTGCTCGGAATCCAGTTTGACACACTGTTCACAGATAACCTGTACTTTGAAATCAGCAGACATGCGATAGCAATGGCAGATTATTTAAAGAAAGGACTGGCAGAAAAAAGGCTGCCGTTTCTATCTGGATTCACCGACCAATCAGCAGTTTGTCATTCTCGAAAACCGGAAAATGACAGAACTAAAAAAAAGAAGTAAAGTTCAGTTTCTGGGAAAAATACGATGAAAACCACACCGTAGTACGCTTTGCGACAAGCTGGGCAACGAAAAAAGAAGAGATCGATCAGCTACTGGATCTGTTCTGAGATTTTAGCAGCACACAAAGGCAGGGTAAGCGATTACCCTGCTTTTTCACAACTCTTTCACAAAATCGGCTGTTTTCTTTCAGCTTGTTTTAAACTTTACGGGATATACTTCTCTTAAATCAAAGAGAAAAGGAAGTGTATTCATATGAAGAAAAAATATATCGCAATCTTACTTGGCATAACTCTTGGAATGACAACACTGGTTGGATGTTCCGGAACAAATACATCAGAAAGCAGCACCATACAGGAATCGCAGAGTGTAACCGGTGCAACCGAAAACTCAGACAAAAGAGTCAGCGAAGCAGAAACAGCAGATGTATACGGTGAAGTTACAGCCGTAAGCGAAGATAGCATTACCATAAAAGTAGGAACCATGAAGCAGATGGAAAAACCGGATGATGCAGGAGCATCGGGGGACTCTTCCAATGCACAGAGTTCCGATGACAAGACAGATTCTGACAGTACAGAAAAAGGACCTGAAAACACAGACAGCAGTGAAAATAAATCAGATAATAGTTCTGACAGTCAAAATGCACAGCTGCCGGAAAATATAGAAAACCGGACGGAGACGGAGAGGGAACACCATCCATGCTGGATCTGACAGATGAAGAAAAAGAAATCAAGATCACAGATGACACCGTGATCGTCCGCAGCAGCAGGGGCGGCATGGCAGGCGGACCGCAGGGAAATGGCGGGACACCGCCTGAGAAACCGGAAAACAGCAGTGATTCCTCTGACAGCAGTGACAGCTCCGATAACAACAATAGCCAGCCGTCGGAAATGCCGGATAACAGCGGAAATGGCGGAGCACCGGATATGCAGCAGAAGACAGAGGAAAGCTCACTTTCTGATATTTCCGAAGGTGATACGGTAGCGATCACTTATGACGAGGATGGAAATGCAGCCAAAATCACCGTGATCAGCATGGAAATGGGAGGCGGCATGGGACAACCAGGCGGCGGTTCTGGAAGCAGCCAGGGCGTGGACAGCTACGATGCAGTCAATGCCTATACTTCCGATACCGAAGTAGATGGAGAGACGATTGCTTCCACCGGAACTGATGAAAATGCAGTCAATGTTTCAGAAGGTGCATCGGTTACACTGAAAGATGTGACCATAACCAGAGATTCTTCCGAAAGCACCGGCGGTGATAACTCCAGTTTCTATGGTGTCGGAGCAGCCGTTCTGGCAACAGACGGAAATGCTTATGTAAAAGGCGGAACCGTTACGACAGACACAGCCGGCGGAGCAGGACTTTTTGCATATAATAACGGTACTGTTTATGCGGCAGATACGAAGATCACGACCAAACAGGATACATCAGGCGGTATCCATGCAGCCGGCGGCGGAATGTTCTATGCATGGGATCTTGATGTTGAGACAAACGGTGAGTCTTCCGCAGCGATCCGAAGTGACCGCGGAGGCGGAAAAATGGTAGTAGACGGCGGAACCTACACTTCAAACGGAACCGGTTCCCCGGCAATCTACAGTACCGCAGATATCGCAGTAAACGAGGCAACTCTGGCAGCCAACGGCTCCGAAGCAATCTGCATCGAAGGTTTGAATTCCATTCATTTATATGACAGTGATCTGACCGGAAACATGAGCGATGACAGCCGCAATGACTGTACCTGGAATGTCATTCTCTACCAGAGCATGTCCGGAGATTCCGAAGTCGGAAACAGCACTTTTGAGATGGACGGCGGAAGCCTGAACGCAAAAAACGGCGACATGTTCTATACCACAAACACAGAGTCTACGATCACACTGGATGATGTGGATATTACAAATGCAGAAGACAGTGAATTTTTCCTGAAATGTACCGGAAATGCGAACCAGAGAGGATGGGGAACAACAGGAGCAAATGGTGCGGACTGCCTGTTCACAGCCATTGATCAGACAATGGAAGGAAATGTAATCTGGGACAGCATCAGCGACCTTGATTTCTATATGACAGGCGAAAGCACACTGACTGGTGCAGTCGTGCAGGATGAGAGTAATGCCGGCGGCGGCGGAGACGGCTACTGCAATCTCTATATCGGAGAAAATGCAACCTGGATCGTGACAGGCGACAGCACCGTAAGTGCACTGCACTGTGCCGGAACGATCGAAGATAACGAAGGCAAAACCGTGACCGTCAAAGGAATCGACGGAACTGTATATGTCAAAGGAGATGGCAGCTACACGATTACTGTAACCTCCTACGAAGACAGTGCAGACCTCTCCGAAGCATCCACGACTACATCCTGGAGTGCTTATGAAACAGAGAAACCAGCTGAGTTAGAATAACATGATGCCAGGGTCAAAAGACTTTTTCCAAAAAATAACAAAAGAATGAGCGGCTATGATCCTTTCGGGAAGGAGAATAGCCGCTTTGTGCGGAAGGAAAGTGCATGCCAAGTCTCACGTGCGTTTTATCTATATCTCACCCGGTATATCCACGACACTGTCTCTGACAGCCAGTGTCGGCGGCAGTACGATCTTATAAGGCAGATGCTGCGGATCATCCAGGCGGTCAAGCAACATTTTCACTGCCATTTCTCCCATGACTTCCAGATGTGCGGTGACACTGGTCAGCGGTGGCTCGGTCAGGATAGACAGCGGTGTGTCATTGAAACTGATGACAGATACATCCTCCGGAATGCGAAGTCCGACTTCACGCAGGTTGCTGACAGCGGTGATCGCAGATTCTTCATTATAGGCAAGGAGAGCTGTCGGGATATGATCTTTTTGTTCCAACCATTTGCGGATTTGAGCAGAACCGTCTTTGGCAGAAAGGCCGGTATCAATGATCAGATGCTCGTCGTAAAGACCGGCATTTTTCATATAATCAATAAAATACTGACGTCTTGCCTCCAGGGCAGGGCGTTTTTTCTGGTCTAATTTATAGGCAGGACCTAAGAAACCAATCTTGCGGTGTCCCTTGTAAAGCAGATAATCCAGTGCCTGCTCTACGCCGAGACGGAAGTTTAAGACAACCGAATCAAAGCGGCGTTCATCCGGGGAAGAATCCACAAATACGATGTTCGGGCTGATCTCCAGCAACTGTGCAATCTGCTGGTCTGAAAAAATGCCGATCGCCAGGATACCGTCAAGCGGGGTCTTTTCCAGTGTCTGATATTTGCCAGACTGCTCAAAAAGATAAGATACATTACAGTCATGCTCCATACAGTTGCGTACCACATAATTCTTCAGATACAGATAGTACGGATCAGCCAGCTGCTGCTCTTTTAAGGACATCATCTCAACGATGGCGATATGGACGAGGCGGTTTTTATGGGAACGTCTTGTTTTCGGAAGCGTGTAGTGAAGTTCATCTGCCGCTTCAAGAATTGAGACTCTGGTGTTGTCGGTTACGTTCAAAGTCGGATCATTGTTCAGTACACGGGAAATCGTGGTCACTGAGAATCCGGTGTGTTTTGCTAAATCTCGGATAGTTGCCATGCTATTTTCTCCAATACATTTTTTATTTGCACATAACTGCCACAAAACTGACCAAAATCGCACATCAGGCGTTACGTGTATCTGGATTGAATGTTACAGTTATGTTCACTCATTTGTTTACTTTAATACTTTGATTATAAACACACTTTTTTACTTTAGCAAGAAAAATTTAAAGAGACTTCCGGTATTTGCTTGGAGATATTCCCTGCGTTTTTTTGAAAACTTTTGTAAAATAAAAGTAATCGTGGTAGCCGACTGCGTTTGCAATCTCCTCGATGGAGCGGCTGTCGTCTTTTAAAAGTTCTTTCGCCTTCTGCATACGTCTTGCCGTGATATATTCTGAAAAAAGACAGTCCCAGTTCTTTTTTGATCAGGGTGCTTAAGCGGCTGGAGCTGATATTGTACATTTCTGCCAGGGAAGTTAAAGAGAGTTCTTCCGTATCGTGTTCCTGGATATAAGCCAGAATTTTTTTTGAACAGAGAGGTTCCGGCAGTCGAAAGGTCTGTGATCGTTGCATTTTCCATCGTGTCTTCAGAAGTTTCAGAAGCGGCAGGCTCAAGTTCATTTCGAAGGCGTGACAGGGTTTTGTTCAGAGTTTCCTGCTGGATCGGTTTCAGAAGATAATCAAAAGCACCGCACAGCATTGCCTGTCGTGCATACTCAAATTCGGCATAGCCGGAGATCAGCACGACTTTGGTTGCAAATTGATGTTCTGAAATATAGGACATGACTTCCAGACCGGAAAGCCCCGGCATACGGATATCGGTAAACAGGACATCCGGTTTTAAGGTTTTGATATCTTCAAGTGTAGTCACGCCGTTATGTGCTTCTCCAATCACCTCAAAAGGAAGTCCGGATTTCTGGATCAGTTTTTTCAGACCGATGGTGATCCAGACTTCATCATCTGCAATATAGACACTTATCATAAAATACTCCCTTCTGGTTCTGCTGTCGATTCTCTTGGAATCGAAATCGTAATGCAGGTTCCTTTTTTCAAACTGCTTTTTATATCAAAAGAAAACTTATCATCATAATAAAGTTTCAGACGTTGATAAATATTAAAGACGCCGATTTTTGTTGTATTTTTTTCAATTTCCAAAGATGCGAGGATCTGTTTTAAACGTTCCGGTTCAATGCCGCATCCGTCATCCTCCACAACAAAGCAAAGTGTTGCATGATCGGGGGAAAATACATGCACCCACACCGTACCGTTTTCAATTTTTTGTTCCAGTCCGTGAAAGACTGAATTTTCCACAAGCGGCTGGAGCAGAAGTTTAAATACTTTGCAGTTTAGTATAGCATTTTCTGCATCGATTTCAATGCGGATTTTGCCCATAAAACGGTAATTTATGATCTTTGCATATTCACGGATATGATCCAGCTCATTTTCTACGGTAACCATATCAGTTCCCTTGACGGCAAAACGAAAGACATTGGAGAGAGCCATCAAGTTCTGCGATGTCATCCACATCGTAGAACAGAGCCATATCCCGGATACACTCAAACGTATTATAGAGAAAGTGCGGATTGATCTGGCTTCGATAGGCAAGGATCTCTGCCTGTTTTTTTGGAAAGTTCCGTTTCATAGGCAAGATATTTTACTTGCTCGATCTCCAGCTGCAACTGCTGCTTTTCATCGAGCATCTGATTCAGGCTTTCTGCGACTGTGCCGATCTCATCCGGACGGTCGAGGGAAAGCCGGGAGTCCGATTCTGATTGATCTCACGGATAAAAGCAGAAATTCCGGTGATCGGTTTTATGATGCTATAATTGCAGTACAGAAGCAGAAAGAGCAAAAGACACAGGGAAATGCAATAAACCAGGATTTGTGTTTCTTTCAGGCTCTGATCCGGTTTCCGAAGATCTGATTCCGGAAGGAAACCGGCAATTTTCCAGTCATTGTAGGAAAGTGTCTGAGTGAAAAAATATTTTTCGGAAGTGCTGTGCAGGATCTCAGATGCCAGCGTACTTCCGCAGGACTGCGATGAACCGGCAGAAGCAAGAATGCAGTCCGAGGAATCCAGAAGAAAAACAACGGCATGCTCCGTTGACTGGGCATTTTGAAGTGTATCATCAAAACTTTCCGGTTCCAGGACAAAAACGCAGGTACCAAGCAGCTTCTGGTACTGGATGCTGTTCAGATCATAAACAGGGAAGATCAGCTCATAGTAAGGGCGTTTTTCGTTTGACTTCAGATGTGATGCCCGGATATTCATCACGGCATCGGTGTTCAGTTTGGAAGTATCAATCGAAAAATTTTTCCCCATGGAAGCAATCTGCTTTGCATCTGCATTGTAGAGATAAACACTTAAAATACGGTCATTCAGCAGGATTGTGTTGGAAAAGACCGAGGCAAGCTCCTGTGTATCCGGAAGTCGGTTCAGAGAATTTACCGAAAAATACTGCTGCACGGTTGGAGAATAACAGAATGCAGTTGTGATATTGTAAAGCGAGTCCCAGTACGCTTCGATACGTGTGGCAGTCTGGGCTGTCAGACGTTCATTCAGGGCGAGCGTGTTTTTACGCACAGATCTTGCATAGTCCACCGACATAAAAAAGATAGGCAGACGAAAGCACAGCAAGGATCAAGGCAGCAATCCCGGCCAGCTTAAAGATCAGGTGTCTGCGGTAAGTCTGTAAGAAGTTCATGGTTTTGTTTCTCCGTTTGATTTTGAGGTGTCTTGCATTTGTGGGTTGACTTTCTCTATTTTTTTTACCGTAATAGGAAAAATTCTCCTGCATTTGCCGGTTGATCTTCTGATCCAGTTTTTTAGCTCCAAGTTCTTTTTTGTGTGGTTACAAAAAGCTGATACTGTTCTTCAAACTCGGTATCCGAAGAAGCAGAGAGGATTTTTGGAATCTGCTCTTTGCGGTAAGCTTCCAGCGTGCTTTCAATCTGACCTTCCTCACTGTTCGGGGAAATGTAATTATCCGGCAGACGAAGAAGGGCAGAATCATAAACATATGTGTCCGGATATCTGGCAAAAGCAGTCTGGATCTGATTTAAACAATCGTCCATGCTTCCTTTTGCAGGTACCGGAAGTAGGCTGTGATCCCAGGCAACATTGTAAAAATTCCAGAACAGTCCGAGCATATCATTAGAATCATGAAAGCGCTGCTGTCCTCTGGCAGTCCGGTGGATATAGCCATCCGAGTCGAAAGTATAATCTTCGTTTTCCACGCCGTAGTTGCTGTAGAGCAATCCTTCGTCAGAAGTCATATAATCAAAAAAAGCGGGCGACAAGTTCCGGGGTTTTGCAGCTTTTGGATACAAAAGTCTGCATCCAGCCGGTCGGTACACTCAGGTCGATACTCATCACCGGACGTTTTCCAAAATCGGAGAGGATCGGACCTGCGGAAACCCACCTGGTGGCATCCACACCTGTATTGGAAGTGTTTCCGATATAGCAGAATACACGGTCATCTGCTATCAGATCGCGCATCTGGAGATTATCAAGTGTCAGATCTTCACTGAAAGCATAACCTTTGCGGAAGGCTGTGTTCAGAAAGGCAAAAGCATCTTTGCATTCCGGCTGAAGGAAGCGTTCTGTATAATTTCCATTGTCGTCAATGACTTCAGCACCGAAAGAACCGATCAGGCAGGAAATCGAAGAGTCAAGATATTGATTGCCTTCCAGCAGCAATGGGATGGTGGACTGTCCGTCTTCAGCAGTCAGCTTTTTGACTTTTTCAAAAGCTTTTAAGACCTGAGAGGCAGTCTGTATATCCGAAACGGTCAGGTTAGCACGTGCCAGAAGTTTGCGGTTAAACATAATGCCATGATTGTAACTGTGGGTGAAAAAGATCTCCATAATAAGAGGTCTTTTTCTTTCCAGGTTTTGCGGGCATCATCGGTATTCAGGTGTGAAAGATAAGCATACCAGTCTCCGTACTGTCGGATATACTCCTGTTTCCGGTCTTTCGGGAAATCTTTCAGCAAATGGGAATCCGGGCAGTAAGTTTCAAAAAAAATCCTGCAAAGACCAGACCTTTCCGGAACGGATCAGCTGATTGATCACATTCTTGTCCGTAGCGACGATCAGGTCAGGGAGTTCATCTTTTAAGATCATCAGACTCAGCTTTTGGATGCGTCCTGTGGCGGAATCGTAAAATCCAGGTATGCTCCGGTTTTCTTTGAGATACCGGCACTGATGCTTCCTTCTTCAAAACTCCAGACTGGAGGATTCCAGAAAGAGACATCTGAAAAAAGAGTAAGCTCTGTATAATTGTTTTCAGCAGAATCCATGTTTTCCTGCGTGGCAGCTGTGCAGCCAGTCAGGAAAAGACAGAAAAAATAAAAAGAGGAGAAGTAGTTTTTTGTACGTTTCATACATACAACCTCCAAAAAATTTTTGATTCAACATTATTAGTATAACACAGGAAAAAAAGCGAAAGAAATGGAAAACGGTAAAAAAGTACCAAAAAACAAAAAATAGTACATATGATTTTGGTGAAAAATTTTGTATATTACCAGTAAGCAAAGTGTATAAATTCACTAAACACGATGCGGATAGTGTGAAAAGCAGCAAAAGGAGGAAAAAATGAACAAAAAAAAAAAGGTGCGAGACGATGGACGGCGTTAGCCTTGAGTGTTGCCATGGTTTTCAGTGGAATCGGGATTCTTCCGGCTCCAGTGAAAGCAGAAGCGGCAGATGTCGCGGCAGCCGTTCAGAAAACAGGAGCGACAACAGAACGCAGTGAGCGTAAAATGAAATTTGGAGATGACTGGAAATTCAAACTGGTCAATAAGTACAACATTAACGATACTTCCGTTCAGGCGGATGGTGTGGACTACGATGATTCGAGCTGGGATAACGTTGATCTGCCGCATGACTGGGCAATCTATGGTACTTATGAGAACAGCAATGGTGTCAGAGCGGCACAGGGTTCTCTGGCAGGCGGTGTCGGCTGGTACCGCAAGAGCTTCACACTTTCCGATGACTTTAAAGACAAAACCGTTTCAATTGAATTCGACGGTGTGCAGATGATCAGCCAGGTATGGGTGAACGGACATACCGAGGACAACTGGAAGCAGTACCTTGGCTACAACACCTTTACGTATGATATCAGCAAATATCTGAAATACGATGGCAGCGAGAATGTGATCGCAGTCAAAGTACAAAGCAGCAACAGCAGTGCCAGATGGTATGCAGGAGCCGGTATCTACCGTAATGTATATCTGATTTCCACCGAGAAACTGAATGTTCCGGTGAATGGCGTGCAGATCACTACTCCGTTTGAAAAACTGGAAGCAGAAGGTGGCAAATACGAAGAAATCAAGAATGCCACAAAAGCAGGCGTTGACATCAAGACGGACGTAACAAACGATTCTGATACAGAAGCAACTGGTGTTTCAGTAAAATCGACCGTTTATAACAAGGAAAGCGATGTTATTTCCACACAGACCGATGACATTACCGTAGCAGCCGGTAAAACAGAGACGATTAGCCAGAGTGTGGATGTAGCAAACCCGAAACTTTGGTCCGTGGATTCACCGAACCTCTACTGGGTAAGAACGGAGATCATCCAGAATGGCAAAGTTGTGGATCGTACCGACAGCCGTTTTGGTATCCGTTATATTGCTACGAATCCGAACAGTGGATTTTATTTAAACGGTGTGCATACAAAACTGAATGGTGTCTGTGAACATTCTGACCTGGGATCTCTTGGTATGGAGACCTATCAGGCAGCTGTTGACAGAAGAATCCGTACACTGAAAAAATACGGTGTCAATGCGATCCGTACCTCCCATAACCCGGTGTCACCGGAGTTTATCGAGGCGTGTGACCGTCTTGGAATGCTGGTATTTGAAGAAGCCTTTGATCAGTGGCTGTATTCAAAAAACAGTGACGATTATCATAACTACTTCAATAAAGCAGCAGATGGAAAAACTGTCGTTTTTGATAAAGCCGGAAATGATAATACCAACAATGACACTTCTTATATAGAAGTAAAACGTGAGGATCTGCAGTCCAATGCAGAACGTGATATCAAAGCGATGGTAGACCGTGACAAGAACGCACCTTGTATTTTTTTGCATGGAGTACCGGTAACGAAATCTACGATGCACGTTACAAACATGGTGAAAATACACTGGATATGCTGACCGGCTGGATCAAAGAAATCGACACGACAAGACCGGTCGCAGCATGCCCGCCGACCTGGGACAATTACTGGGCAAATAATGCACAGCAGGAAAAAGCATCTGGCAAAAGCAGAAATGTCCGGATTTAACTATGCAACCGGACAGTATGACGGTGCCCACTCCAGATATCCGAATATGGTTATTTTTTGGATCTGAGACAGTATCCGCTTATTATTACCGTGGTGTTTACTTCCTGGAAGGAGAAGGAAGCGGCGACAGATGTAATGAATATCCGACTTACTGGACATTTTCATCGGCAACCGCTTCTCTGGAAGCACACAGAGACAAAACTTACACAGCCGGTGAATTCGTATGGACCGGACATGACTACTTAGGTGAGCCGACCCCAAGAAGCTGGCCATCCAAGAGTTCCTACTTTGGTATGATCGACACCGCAGGTTTTGCAAAAGATGTTGTTTATATGTACAAGAGTATGTGGACGGATACACCGACCGTACATCTTCTGCCGCAAAAATGGAATTTCAAGGCAGGACAGAAGGTGCCGGTATACATTTACACAAATGCAAAGAGTGTGGAACTGTTCTTAAACGGAAAATCACTTGGCATTAAGAATTATGACAAACAGACTGCTTCCCCGGTATATATCTACTGGACAAAAGGAACCAGCGGACTGGATTACGAAGCAGGCGAACTCAAAGCAGTCGGCTATGACCAGCCGGACGGAAAAGGAAACGTGATCGCAACCGATGTGGTAAATACATCAGGTGATGCAGCACAGGTAGAACTTTCCGCAGACAGAACGTATATCAAAAAACGATGGCGATGATATGGTATTTGTAGAAGCTACGATTGAGGACAATACAGGAATCATGGTTCCTGGAGCAGACAACCGTATCACTTTCGACGTAGAAGGCGGCGAAATCGTATCTGTGGACAACGGTGATCCGCGTGACCATGATCCATACAAAAACACAGACAACCGCAAAGCGTTCAGCGGAAAAGCACTGCTGATCGTAAAAGCAGAAGAAGGAAGCACTGATGACATTGTGATCACAGCGACAGCTGAGAGTGACAATGGTATTCTGAAATCAATACCATTACCGTAGGTTCTAAAAACGAACTTCCGGGTGACGGAACGGATACACCGAAGCTTCAGGACGCATCCGTAGTGATGGGCAAAGGCATTTCTGCAGATTCTGTTCTGCCAAAAACCGTAAAAAGTACAGTACAGCAACGGTGTGGTCGATGAGCACCAGGTAACAGGATGGAACCTGGATAACCTGAATGTAAACCAGGCAGGTACTTACAAAGTAACCGGAACGGCAGAAGGCATGGAAGGCACGTTTGAATGTACTGTAACAGTCAAAGATATCAAATCCGCAACGGTAGACAATGTAACAACACTGGTAAATGTAGAACCGTCCCTGCCACAGTTTGCAGCGATCGAGTATGCAGACGGCACAAAAGGTTCTGCCCCGGTAACCTGGGATGAGGTTCCGGCAGAAAATTATGCAAAAGCAGGAAAATTTGAAGTGACCGGAAAGATCGGACCAGAAGTTACTGTAAAAACAGAAGTAAGCGTAAAAGAGATCAAGTCTGTCGAGGAAGTACATGCATCTACCGTAATCGGAACACTTCCGGTTCTGCCGGCAGGTGTGGAAGTAACATTTACCGACGAAAGTAAAGAAATTGTAGGTACAGACTGGCAGATCAAAGCAGAAGATGTGGCAGCAGCAGGAACCTTAAAAAGTAAAGAGCAAGATCCTTGGTTCTGATATGGAAGCTGTTGCGAATGTCGATGTGAAATATGCGGTGGCAACAGGTGATCTGGAATACACATCAACAGGAACAGTAAGCAAGGACAAGACCGTAAACGGTGCAGGTTTGAGCGTACGTATCGATCAGGGCGGAAAGCCGACCGAATATGCAGCAGGTTTAAGTATGCTTGGCGGATCAGAAGCCGTTTATAATGTAGAAGGAAAAGGATATGAAGCATTCCGTGCTTATGTCAGCCTGAGTTTTGATAACGGACAGGATGCAGAAGGAGCCGTTTCTTTCGAAGTTTATGTCGATGATGAAAAAGACACCAAGATACCGTTCCGGTGTCATGACACATGCCACCAAGAACCTGGCACTTGATGTGGATATCAAAGGTGCAAAGACCATAAAACTGGTGACAAAAACGGAAGATTCCAGTGTAGATAACAGCAAGAATATCGGTAACTGGTGTGACACGAAATTTGTTTCTTCCAATGTGGCGGTCAAGAGTGCAAAACTGAAAGAAAAAAGATTTCTACTATGCAGAAAAAGGGGCACAGCCGTCCCTGCCGCAGACAGCAGAAGTACAGGTAGATGATACCCATACCGGAGCATTCCGTATTGCATGGTCTGAGATTGATACATCAAAAGCAGATGTGGTCGATGTAGAAGGAACAGTTCTTGGGATCGCTGATCCGGAAAATCATAAGGTAAAAAGCAAAGGTAATCGTTGATTTTAACAATGTAGTTAAAGTGCCGGCACTGATGAATAAGATCGGTGAATGGGAAGTAAAAGAAGCCTTTGACTATGTTGAGACAACAGGAACAAAGACCAATATCAAAGATATTGAAGATATCACAGCCAAATCGTCCGTTATTTATAAATGGACAAACAATATGCTGATCGAGAATTGCCATAACTATGGTTTTGATTACGGGGTATATCCGGGAACAAACAGTGCAAATCCGGAATATCTGATCGTGCGTGCACCGGCGATCAAAGGTTTTGTCCTTCGAGGAACCGGCTCAACAGATGGAAATGCAAATCAAAACTTTACTTTCTATACTTCGGCAGACGGAGAAAACTGGAAAGAATTCAAAGATTACACAAAAACAACCGATACTTCCGTAAGCGGAAGCTGGCCGAGCAGACTTTATACAGCAACACAGCTGCCGGATGACACAAACTATATCAAGATTGCATATCCGACCGGAAATACATGGCAGTTCAATATGAACAAACTGCAGCTGACCGGTGGCGAAGTAATTCCTGAAGGAAAAGCAGTTGTCAGTCTGGATGCAAACGGCGGAAGCCTTCCGGAAGGAACAAGTACAAAACGTACTCTGAACAAAGGCGACCAAGCAGGAGAACTGCCGACACCGACCAGAAACAGACACAACTTTAAGGGCTGGTTTACACAGCCGGAAGGTGGAGAAAAAGTAACAGAAGAAACTGTGGTTTCAGATTCTATAATCCTCTATGCACAGTGGGAAAAAATCAACCAAAGCAGAAGACGTACCTGTTTACTTTGTGGACTGTGGTGCAAATGCTTTCTCAGCAGAAGGAAAAGCTTATAGAAAGGATTACACAGATACGCTGAAAAACACAGTACCGGATCAGGCATACAGTGAAACAAGCGGATGGGGATTCACAAATCCGGCATCCGAAGTGGAAGCAAACGGAAGCGGAGATGCCTATACGACGATCCGCAACTTTAAAGCAGGAAACAATCAGAAGACCATGACCTACAAATTTGCACTGGATGCAGGAACGTATGAAGTGGTAACCGGATTCTGTGATCCATGGGCACAGTGGGCAGGCGATGACCGCCATACAAAGATTACTGTGGCAGATGAAGCAGGAACCGAACTGGCTGTACACGAAGACCACAAGATCAGCGGCAGCAAAGACAGTGTGACACTGGAAAATATCACACTTTCAGAAGCAAGCAATGTGACTGTGAACTTAAGTCCGCTGAAAAAAGTGGACAGCAACATCGACAGCTGTGATGTGCTGGTAAGCTTTATCGTGATCGTGAAAAAAGCAGCAGAGCAGCCGGATATTCCGAAGACAGATACAAAAGCAGGACTGAAGGCAGCCATTGACCTGGCAAAAACGCTGAAAGCAGATGACTATACAGCAGCATCTTACAAAGCACTTTCTGATACGATCGCAAGTGCGGAGAAAGTATATGCAGAAACAGAACCAAGTGCAGAAGCAGTCCAGACACAGATCAATGCTCTGGCAGAAGCAGTCAGAAATCTGAAATCTGCAGCAGCAGATACGAAAAAAAAGACCTGACACAGCAGATGAAAGAAAAAGATGCAGAATTAGCAGCAAAAGATACCGAACTGAAAACAGCACAGAAGAATGTGTCAGATCTGGATGATCAGCTTAAAAAAGCAGAAAAAGATCTGGCGGATCTGAAAAACGGAAGCGAAGCAGAAAAAGCAGAACTTCAGAAACAGATCAACAGCTTAAAAGAACAGCTCGATGAAGCAAACGCAAAAGTTACGGTTCTGAAAGCAGAAAAAGAGAGACTGACAGAAGAAAAAACATCCCTGCAGACAGAACTGAAAAAGCTCAGGAAGATGCAGCGAAGAAAAAAGCAGAGGAAGCAGAAGCACTCAAAAAAGCTCAGGAAGAAGAGAAGAAAGCCAAAGAAGAACTGCAGAAACTGAAAGATGCCATGACACTGAAAACAGGTGATACCATTACTGTAAAGGGCGTAACATATCGTGTGACCAATGCAGAAGCAAAGACAGCGGAAGCTTATGGCGTGGTAAACAAAAACCAGAAACACATCGAAGTAGCCGCAACGGTTAAGATCAAAGGAAGTACCTGCAAAGTAACGGCAATCGCAGATCAGGCATTTGCCGGAATGAAAAAAAGCAACAAAAGCTGTGATCGGCAAGAATGTGAGCAAGATCGGCAAAAAGCATTCAACGGCGATGGAAAACTTAAGAGCATCACAGTAAAAAGCAGGAAACTGAAAACGGTCGGTAAACTGGCACTGAAAGGCATCAACAAAAAAGCAGTGATCCGTATACCGAAGTCAAAGAAAAAAAAAGCTTACAGGAAACTTTTCAAAGGCAAAGGACAGAAAAAGAGTGTCATTGTAAAGTAGTAAGTTCATAAATCCAAAACGCATATCACCTTAAAAACAGCAGAAAAAACCACAGACAGCGTAAAAACGGTTCTGTGGTTTTTTTGTATCGTACAGAAAAAATTACCAAAAAATTAAAAAAATATTCCATATGTTTTTGTGAAGAAATTTTGTATAGTTATGGTAAGCAAAATTTTGTTTTTACTAAACACAACAAAGGGAACAAAGAAAAATAAAGGAGGGCAATATGAACTACAAAAAGTATTTAAGTGGTGTTCTGGCAGCAGCGATGGTACTTAATACCGGAGCAGTGAGTGTCCTGGCAGCAGGGACTGATACGTCCGTGCAGGAAGCATCTCAGACACAGACATCATCAACACCGGAAACGGTATACGTCAATTCATATGATGGAAAGGAGCGTTCCGTTTCTTTTTAACGATCACTGGAGATTTTATCTGGGAGAATTAAACGGCGCGGAAGCAGTTTCTTATAATGATTCTTCCTGGGATGATGTGACGCTTCCGCATGATTACAGCATCGACCAGGGATTTTCAACAGCAGCACCGGCAGAGCAGGAGAGCGGCTATGTGCTTGAGGCACCGGATGGTACCGCAAAAGTTTTACACTGGATGAGAGCATGCAGGGAAAGACGGTCAGCATTGATTTTGACGGTGTTTACATGAATGCAACCGTTTATCTGAACGGTGAAAAGCTGGGAACACATCCATATGGTTATACCCCATTTTCTTTTTTTGTGCTTCCGCAGGACAAACTGAAATTCGGATCGGAAGAAAACGTGATCACGGTCAAAGTAGATCATAAACAGCCGTCCAGCCGCTGGTATTCCGGTTCCGGTATTTACCGTGACGTAAAACTTACCGTTGCAGATCCGGTACATGTGGCAAATTACGGAACGACCGTGACAACCCCGGATATTGAAAGCGGAAAAGGAACCGTCAACGTGGTAACGGAAGTACAGAATGACAGCAGCGAAGCAGCTGATGTTTCTGTAAAACAGACGGTTTATGAAAAAGGCAGTGACGTCCCGGCAGCAGAGGGCGAAAAGACAAAGGTACAGAGTGTTGCAGCGGGCAAAACAGCCAGGATCGAGGCCAGTGTCACCGTTGCAGACCCAAAGCTCTGGGATACGGAAAATCCAAACCTCTATACCGTAAAAACAGAAGTTTATGTTGGAGATACCTTAAAAGACAGCTACCATTCTGACTTTGGCTTCCGCTGGGTAAACTTTACTACAGAGAAAGGTTTCTATTTAAATGGAAAGAACATCAAACTGCACGGAGTGTCCATGCATCATGACCAGGGTTCTCTTGGATCCGAAGCCTGGGAGCGTTCTGTGGAACGTCAGGTACAGGAGTTAAAACAGATGGGAGTCAATGCCATCCGTGTAACACATAACCCGGCATCCCAGGTACTGATCGATGTGTGCAACCGTGAAGGCATCATGCTGGTGGAAGAAGCCTTTGACTGCTGGCTTTCCGGAAAAGCAGGAAATACCGAGGATTATGGTAAATGGTTCTACCAGACCATTGAGAGCGGCAACCAGATCGTAAATGGCAGAGAGGGCGAAAAATGGGCAGAATTTGACCTCAAAGCCATGGTAAGACGAGGAAGAAACAATCCTTCCATTATCATGTGGAGCCTTGGAAATGAAATCTTTCAGCAGCTGATTGACGGGAATGTAACCGGTCAGTATCCGGAAGTGGCAAAAAAACTGATCACCTGGACCGGAGAAGAAGATGCGACCAGATATGTAACCTTTGGTGACAATCAGGTAAAGAGCAATGTCTGGGCAGACAATAATCAGGTAAACACAGCACTTGTTTTTGCAGAAGCAGCAAAATATGGCGTGCCGGGAGGTCTGGTAGGATTTAACTACGGAAGCTCCGGACAGATCAGCAACGGACACAGCAGAGGATGGCTGGTCTATGGTTCTGAGACAGCCTCTTCCGTAAACAGCCGTGGCGTTTACGACAGGAAGAACAGCAACAGTGACAATGGAAGCGGAGACCGCCGACTGACTTCTTATGATAAAAGTGCAGTAGGCTGGGGACATCTGGCAAGTGCAGGGCTGTGGATCACGATGCAGCAAGAATTTAATGCAGGCGAATTTGTCTGGACAGGTTTTGATTATATCGGTGAACCGACCCCATATAACTGGCAGGGAACCGGTGCAAACGGAACCTGGCCGAACATTGCAAAGAACTCTTACTTTGGTATCATTGACACGGCAGGTATCCCAAAAGATTCCTATTATCTGTATCAGAGCCAGTGGAATGACAACGAAAATACCCTTCATGTTCTCCCGGTATGGAATGAAGATGAGATCATGCTCGATAACAGCGGCAAGGCAGAGGTTGTAGTTTACAGTGATGCTCCTGTTGTGAAACTTTATCTGAACGGCAAAGAAATCGGAAGTGCGACAGCGACACACACCGATACACCGACCGGTGGTTATCAGAATTATACAAGCGGAACAGGATGCTTTGACAGCAGCAAGGCGAACGGACATACTTCCCTGTATGCAACATTCCAAGTACCTTATGAGGCGGGAACACTGGAGGCAAAAAGCATTTGAAGCAGACGGTGTGACCGAGATCAAAGACACGGACGGACGTAATGTGGCAGAGACGACCGGAAAGGGATCCAAACTTACCGCAAAAGCAGACCGCAGCGAGATCACGGCAGACGGCAAAGATTTAAGCTTTGTTGAGATCAATGTAACGGACAGAGACGGCAGAGAAGTAAACGGTGCAGAGCCGCAGATCCATGTTGCCGTAGAAGGTGACGGCAAGCTCCTTTCACTTGATAACGGTGTTCAGAACGATACCACTTCTTACAGTGAACCGACCAGAAAAGCCGGTAAAGGAAAACTGATTGCGATCGTTCAGTCCACAAAAGATGCCGGAAGCTTTACCGTAAAGGCAACTTCAGACGGATACACTGCAGCACAGACTGTCGTTACCACAGTTGCAGATGGCAGCGGAGTAACCGGAGAAAAGACCGTTGTAAGCTATGAGATCGCAAAGAATTATTATGTAAAACAGGGAACGAAACCAGTTCTCCCATCCGAAGTAAAGATCCATTATTCTGACGATACTTCCGAGACAAAGAAAGTAACCTGGGATGCATTTACCGGAGAAGAAGAAACGTATTCGGTATCCGGTACGGTAGCAGATCTGAATATGCGTATCACGGTCAATGTCAGTACGATCGGCCAGACAGCAGGTGTCCTGAATTATTCTGCAGCAGTCGGAAAAGATGCAGAAGTCAGCCTTCCTGCAGCAAGACCGGCAGTTCTTGCAGACGGAACAATCCTGGCAGCAGAATTTCCGGTAAAGTGGGATATTCCAAAAGATCTGACAGCGACAATCGGAACAAAGAATGTAAAAGGAACGGCAACCGTATTTGACCAGAACTTTGAAGTGACTGCAGCAGTAAGAGTTACCAATGGAGAATACAAAGACGGTGCAGAAGCCCTTGGCAACGTGCCGGAAATGTATTACAACGGTACATCCAGCAAAGAAGATGCATCTGTTGCAGATGTCCTGGCGAAACTGCAGGATGATAAGACAAGTACCGATGATGTGGCATGGAGCGGAAAAGGAACCCTTGATTTCCGTCTGGATACAGCGATTGAATTGAAAGGATTCACAATGTATCTGAAAGATACCGCACCGACTTCCGGAACGATCAAAATCTATGCATCCGGCGACAACGGAGTCAACTGGACGCCGGTAGACTGCACGGTAACAAATAAAAAAGAAAAAGGTGTGACGGTTCGTACTTACAATGTAAAAAAAACCGTTTCCGAAACCTATTTCCGTGTAGAATTTACCAAAGATGCCACCCTGGCGGAATTGGAAATGAATACAAGGATCCCGAGCTTTACGGTAGGGTCAGAAGCAGCACTTTCCAGTCTGAAAGTGGGCGGTCACATTGCGGATGAAGCAAGCCTGAAAAAGGCTGGTTTGGCGTAAATGAAACAGAATTTGATGCGGCAGACCTTACAGCAGAAGGGAAAGACAATGCAAGCGTGACCATTCTTGACAAAGATGCAGACGGTGTGATCCGTATCCTTATTGAATCTGAAGATCATCTGATGCGTGCCATCTATCCGGTTATGCTCGGAAAAGACAATACAGCAAGCGACAGTGCTTCCGATGCATCTATGGATTATGATTATAGGAACATGACACTGCGTGCACCAAGTGAAGAAGGCAGCGGTTCTGTTGCAAAAAGCGGCAGATGGAAATACCGGTACCATCTGGCATACAAACTGGGGAAGCGGAAGTGGACCGACAGACCTTCGAAATGATCCGGATAACCGTTACTTGCAGATTGAACTGAAAGAAACAGAAAAGATCAATGCACTGCGTTATCTGCCGAGAAGCAGCGACACAAACGGTATCGTTACAGAGTACAGCATCAAAGTAAGTACAGATGGCGAAAACTGGACGGAAGTTGCAAAATCAGATGCAGACAGCACATGGAGCAAATCCGTAGAATGGAAACTGGCACAGTTTGCACCGGTCGATGCGAAATATATCCGTCTCTATGGTGTGTCAACCGTAGGACAGTCTGCAGCAGAAGTAAATAAATATATGTCTGCAGCAGAAGTAAGGGTACGCTACGCTGCACAGGAAATTTACCGTGACAATACAACCGTAACACTGGAAGATCGCAGCTTTGATTACACCGGAAGTGCACTCACACCGAAACCGGTTGTTACTTACAAAGCATCCGAAGATGCACAGGCAGTGACCCTGACAGAAGGTACAGACTATGAAGTAAGTTATAAAAATAACACAGAACCTGGAACAGCAACGATTGTTGTGACAGGAAAAGGTGCTTACCAGGGTGTTGTAGAAGAAAACTTCGTGATTAATGCAGTAGATATAACTGTAGCGGATTATGAAGCGATCGCAGTTACAACAGCAAAAGGAGTCTGCCCGGCTCTTCCGGGAACCGTCATTGCACATACCAACGTCGGTGATCAGGTACTGGATGTACAATGGGATGAAATCAGTGCAGAACAGTTAAAACAGATCGGAACCTTTAGCACGGGCGGAACCGTGGTTGACACCAATGCACGCATCACAGCAGAAATAACTGTAACTGCCGTAATAGGTGTGCAGCAGGTATCCGTGGCAACAGCAAAGGGACAACACCTTCCATGCCGGAAACAGTAACTGTATACTACAGCAACGGTGAAAAACAGCAGCAGGAAGTTGTATGGGATCTTGCAGATGCAGATTTCAGGAATCCTGGAATCGTAGAAGTTTACGGAACAGTTGGAAAAGCAGTTACTAGGGAAACTGTACTTCAGGCAAAAGCGTCGGTCCGTGTGGCAGATGTGACAGCAGATGCAAACAATACACCGACCGATACAAACCTGGCACTGAATGCAGACGGTTCCTCTAAAACAAGAGAATGGCCAAGGACTTTCGCATATTTTTCATCTTCCAACGATCTTGTATATAATGCAGTTGATGGAAATAAAAATTTTGACAGCACATCCGGCAAGAAAATCTGGTGTGACTGGGAAAGCGGCAAATATCATACCAACGCAGATGCAGCCGTAGGAGACTCCGATCATCTGCCGTTTGTGATCAGTGCCTTCGGAAAAAGAAGATTCCACCGCAGATTCAGATCAGAAGAAATATACCGTAAATAAAGTTTCCATTGGATTTATGGAAGAAGATGGAAGTGCAGCAAACAAAGTCAGACTTCCAAAAGATTACAAGATCGAGTATTACAGTGCGAACGACGGTGTGATCCCGGCAAACAGACTGGGCAACGATTCTGCAAACAGCTGCAGCAATATCAAAGGCTGGGGAGCAGACAACCCTCTGAAAGCACACACCGGCTGGACAGAAGTAGCATATGTCGGCGGCAAACCATCCGTACCGTCTCTTGCAAATTTCAAAGAGATGGTCAATGTAGAATTTGAAGCAGTTGAAACCACAGCGATCCGTATCACCCCTGACGCCGCAGGACAACAACTGGACCGGACTGGAAGAATATGAAGTATACTATACCCCGATCGAGAAATATGGAGATTACGAAGTAACTTCTATTAAAGTGGACGGACAGGAAGTACTGGCACAGTTTGATGCAGATACAAAGACCCTAAATCTGGATGCCAGATCAGGTGTGATCACAGCACAGGCAACAAACAATGCATCCGTAACGGTTCTGGATGCCGTAAACGGAACTGCAAAAGTGCTCTTCCGGCCGGAGAACGGCGATGAAAACAAAGCACAGGAATACACCGTAAACTTTAAACAGAGTGAAACACCGGAAGAGGATCACAGCAAAGATGGATTAAAAGCAGTGATTGATCTGGCAGAAAAACTGAATGCAGAAAATTATACGGCAGAAAGCTATGCAAAACTGACCGCAGCACTGGCAGCAGCAAAAGAAGTCTGCGATGCAGAAAATGCAACCGTGGAAGAAATAAGTGCACAGATCAGTGCAATCTCGGATGCAATCAAAGGACTGGAAAGTGCAGACAAGGCGGCAAATGAAGATCTGAAAAACAGCTGGAAGAAAAGACAAAGCAGCTGGAAGATAAAGAGAGAGAACTGGCAGCAGCAACAGAAAATGTGACAACACTTCAAGATAAAATCAAAGATGCACAGGATCAGCTGGCTGCACTGGAAGGTACGTCAGCCGAAGAAAAAACAGCTCTTGAAAAACAGATCGAAGCACTTCAGGGGAAATTGAATACAGCAAGGGCAGAAGTCCTGACACTGAGCGGCGAAAAAGCTTCTCTGAAGAAGAAAAAAGCAGCTCTGCAGGCAGAACTGAAGAAAGTTCAGGATCAGGCAGCAAAAGACAGTGCAGAAGCTGAGGCAGCAATCAAAAAGGCTCAGGAAGAAGCCCGGAAAGCAAGAGAAGAGATTGAAAAACTGAAAGATTCTCTGACACTGAAAAACGGTGATACCGTTACCGCAGGTGGCGTACAGTACCGTGTAACCGATGCGGCAGCCAAGACAGCAGAAGCATATGGCACTGCAAAGAAGAACATCAAGACCATCAACGTGACAGCAACGGTAACCATCAAAGATGTGACATGCAAAGTGACTGCAATTGCAGATCAGGCATTTGCCGGCCAGAAGAAAGCCACCAAAGCCGTGATCGGTGCAAACGTAACGAAGATCGGCAAGAAAGCATTCTATGGTGACAGCAGACTTAAGAGCATCACTGTGAAGGGCAAAAAAGCTGAAAATGGTCGGTAAGCAGGCACTGAAAGGCATCAACAAACATGCAGTGGTTCGCGTACCGAAAGCAAAGAAAAAGGCATACAAAGCACTGTTCAAAGGAAAAGGACAGAAAAAAAAAGCGTAAAAGTAAAGTAGTAAAGTAATAAAAAAAATGAAATCAGCCATTTGATGTATGCGACAGAAAAAATGCAGGGTTATCAAAGAAATAAAAGGTGTTGCCGATGATGACCGCCAGATTCTGTCTGGTTAAAATGACCGCCGGACTTTTTAAGAGTCCCGGCGGTCATTTTTTTCGATTTTATTGCTGTCAGAGCCAATCGAACAGCCAGAAGCAAATGCACTCCGGCAGGGACAGAATAAAAAATAAAATAAAAAACAAAAAATAAAAAAAAACACTTGCATTTTGAAAAGAAAGATGATATATTAATGGAGCTGACGAAAACAGCAGAAAATAAAACAGAAAACGATGCGTGGCTCAGCTTGGTAGAGCGCTACGTTCGGGACGTAGAGGTCGCAGGTTCAAATCCTGTCGCATCGATTCCTTGGCAGGGGCGAGTCGAAAAATCTGGAAAGATTTTCGGCTTCTTTTTTATTCTATGAGAGAATTGTGGGAGTACGAAGTACGGAACAATTCGTATGGATTCTTTTGACTCAACATCATTTTGTAAATGAAAAACAGCAGTTGCATTTGTTTGAAATAAAATTCAAACAGATGCAACTTTTTTCTGTTTTTCGAAGTCTAATAAAAGCAGACGGTCATTCTGAGCATTTGCAGGCTACGGTAATTTTGTATCCATCAATGAGCGGGAAAAGTTATTTTTTGACACTCATGTATAGTGATTACTTGTTGAAATAAGCAGATATAACGTGATATAATAGGAAGGCTTCGGAAAAAGTTAAGAAACAGAAGCAAAAATTAAGAAATAAAATGGCTATACGAGGAGAAAAAAGATGAAAAGAAACATGGCTGAAAAGCTGACAGCATCTATTCTTGCAGCGGTCCTGACCTTTGGTATGATGGCACCGCAGACGGCAATGACCGCAGAGGCAGCAGCAAAGAGCACGCTTGAAAAAGATGTTCAGAAACTTGTAAAGAAGAGCAAAGCAAAGAAAGAAAAGACACAGAAAAAAGAAGCTGAAAAAACTGTTCCAGTATGTGGAGAAAAATTACGGCTATGCAAGGGCGATCGGCTTTAAAAACAGCAGAGGCTGGGAGAAAACATTTACGGCAGAGATGATCAAAAACAAAAAGGGCAGCTGCTATCATTTTGCAGCCCTGTATGCATTTCTGGCAAAAGAATCCGGTGTGGAGGCAAGGATCTGCCTTGGCAGGACCAACGGCTTTAATAAAGCAAGATGGCAGGATCATGCATGGTGTGAAGTAAAAGTCGGAAAGAAATGGTATATCTGTGATCCGAACATGGATAAATTTGCAGCAAACAGCAAAGGCAAATATTTTATGAAGACGGTTTCCTCCATGAAATCAACGTTCAAAAAATCAAAAACGATCAAAGTAAATTTTTAAGAAAAGGAAGAGCAAATGAAGAAAATCAAAACACTGATTGCAGCAGCAGTTCTGGGACTTGGCGTTACCGTAAGCAGCATTTCACCGGCAGCAGTTTCCATGCAGACGGCAGAAGCAGCCACGGTAAAACAGGGACTTGTAAAAGTGAAAAACAAGTATTATTACTATAATGCAAAAGGGAAAAAAGTAAAGAACAAATGGGTTACAGTGAAAGTAAAGGGCAAAAAAGCAGAAATATTATTTCAATAAAAGGGAGCTGCCCTGACCGGGACTGCGGCAGTGAAGAATCGTCTTTACGGTTTCGACAAAAAGGCAGACTGAATCAGAAGAAGAGCAAAAAACTGGCAGCTTACCGGCAGAATTCCGATTTTGCAGGGCTGAAAGCACTGATCGGCGAGCCGAAAAAGGCAGAATATTTTGACAGCTGTATGGGAGCCGGCATGGACGGCATCTTAAAATATCAGGGATTTATCGTGTATACCTACAAAGAGAACGGCAAAGAGATCATTCAGGGCTTTGAATGATCCGGCGGAGGTAGAAAATGGTATTCAGTTCCCTTGTATTTTTATGTATCTTTTTGCCGATTGTATTTTTAGGACATACGATTCTTCCGGGGATCCGTGCGAAAAACGCCATGCTTCTGCTGGCAAGTCTGGTGTTTTATGCATACGGGGAACCGGTCTATGTAGTGCTGATGATCGCATCTGCACTGTGTAATTATTTATTTGCACTTTGGATCGAACGGTTTCAAGATCAGAAGAAATGGATCGTCAGTGTGGCGGTGATCCTGAATCTCGCACTTCTGGTGATCTTTAAATATGCAGGCTTTCTTACGGAGAGCGTGAATACGATGTTCGGGATGGGATTTCCGGTTCCGGACATCCGTCTGCCGATCGGTATTTCCTTTTTTCACGTTTCAGGCGATGTCCTACGTGATCGATGTGTACCGTGGGGCAAACAAAGCTCAGAAAAATTTTGGAAAAGTGCTTTTGTACATATCCTTTTTCCCACAGCTGATCGCCGGTCCGATCGTCAAATATCACGATGTTGAGCAGGAAATCGAACACCGGACGCAGAGTGCCGATGGCGTAGCAAGAGGTATCCGCCGTTTTATTGCCGGTCTGTCAAAAAAGTCCTGATCTCAAATGTGATGGGCATGACAGCAGATGCACTTTTTGGAGCAGCGGCCGGGACGCTCGGGGCAGCGACTGCATGGGTGGGAGCACTTTCCTATTTATTCCAGATTTACTTTGATTTCAGCGGCTACAGCGATATGGCGATCGGACTTGGATGGATGTTCGGATTTCATTTCAAGGAGAATTTCAACTATCCTTACAGTTCGACCAGCATCCGGGAATTCTGGAGAAGATGGCATATTTCCCTGTCCAGCTGGTTTCTGGAATATCTCTATATTCCGCTTGGCGGCAACCGAAAAGGCAAAGTGCGTACCTGCATCAATAAATTTATCGTATTTTTGTGTACCGGTATCTGGCATGGAGCCAACGTAACCTTCCTGTTCTGGGGCATTTATCATGGATGTTTCCTGATGCTGGAAGAATTTGTGCCGTTTTTCCGAAAAGAAAGCGGAAAGATCAAAACCGCAGTGATGCGTATTTATACGTTACTTGTCGTTTGCATCGGTTTTGTCTTTTTCCGGGCAGATACGATGACACAGGGCGTGCAGTGGGTAAAAGCCATGTTTACCGGATTTTCAATGGAGCGGCATCGACAAGCCTGGCACTGCAGCAGCTCACACCACTTTATCTTGTAACCTTTATAGTGGCATGCATTGCCTCCTTTCCGGTTTTTGAAAAGTGGAAAAGCAATGGCAGATATCAGGCATTCTATAACAATATGGCTTTTTGTATGCAGTATCGTCGGACTTGTTTTATGCATGTTAAGTCTTGCGGGCGGCACGTACAATCCGTTCATTTATTTCAGATTTTAGGAGGAACTTATGAAGAAAAAAGGAAACATGATCTATGTCGGATTTTTCTTTGTTCTGTGTCTGATCCCAAGTGTCGGTATGCTGCTTCCGCAGACCCAGGGCAGTGCCACGGAGAACCGCAAACTTGCCCTCTGGCCGCAGCTTCACACGGAAGAAGGATGGAATACCGATTTCCTCTCCGAGGCAGGAGAATATTTCCAGGATCACTTTGGATTCCGTCAGCAGCTTGTCACGGCAAATGCACTGATAAATGGAAAAATATTTGGTGTATCCACAGCCGACGGCGTGATCCAGGGCAAGAACGGCTGGCTGTATTATAAAGATTCCTTAAGCGATTACCTTGGCACAGAGCCGATGAGCGAACGGGCACTTTTTTTCAATGTAGCACATACGCTCAGTATGATGCAGGATTATACAGAAAAAAGCGGAGCGAAATTCCTTTTTACGATCGCTCCGAATAAAAATACGCTGTACGGTGAAAATATGCCGTACTACGACAGCATGATCGTTTCAGAAGATAAAAACATGGACCGGATCGAAGCGTATCTGGAAAAAGAAAATGTGAATTATGTCAATCTGAAAGAAATCTTGAAAGTTCGGATGAAGTGCTTTATCACGAACGCGACTCGCACTGGAACAACAAAGGTGCGGCACTGGCAGGGGATGCACTGATGACAGCTCTTGACAAAGAGCACACGGATTATACGCAGGAAAGCTATGAAGAGTGCGTGGACTTTACCGGGGATCTCGATGAGATGCTCTACCCGCTGGCACTGACCGAAGAAAAAGAGATTTATTACGACAAGGCAGATGTCTTTGCCTATGTCGGGGAAGTGGAGAGCAATTTTGATCCGAAGATCACAACGGTAAATCCAGGCAGCACGGGAAGTCTGGTGATGTACCGCGATTCCTTTGGAAATGCGATCCTTCCGTTTTTTGCAAACAGTTATGCAAACGCCTACTTTTCCAGAGGTATCCCTTATCAGATGACCGATCTTTCGGAGCATCAGGCCGATACTGTGATCGTGGAGCGTGCAGAGCGATTTCTGCCGGAAATGGCAGAAAATCCGCCGCAGATGGAGGCACCGCAGCTGACGGTCGGAGCAGTTATGGAGCCGGAAATGGAAGAAAATGCACGGGGCACAGTCACCGCAGAAGTGCAGGGAGATCTGGTTAAAGTCAGCGGTCTTGTGGATGAGGCAATTCTGGATACGGATTCCAGGATCGCGATTCGCAGAAATGGGGGCGATACCTTTGAAGCATTTCCGCTGACACTTGGGCAGGAAGACGGAAGCAGCTCAGATTATGGATTCCTTGCTTATTTTGCAGCAGATAGCTGGATGCAGGATCAGGAACAGATCGAGGTTCTGGTCGAAAAAAAGACGGAACCTGGATCTTGGTCGGAACACAGAGTTTATAAAAGGTAAATGTGAGATGAGTCCCGCTTTTGCAGGCGGAAAGTAAGAATGCCCGAGACATTCTTGAACAGATGTAAAACAGAAGAAAAGGAGAAACCCACTGAGAAGAAAATCGATGGCAGCACTTTGCGTAGCATCTCTGTCAATGGCTATGATGACAGGATGTGGAAATGGCAGCACACAGGAAACAGCAAAAAGAAACACAGACAGAGACGCAGACACAGGCAGAAACACAGAGCGAAACACAGACAGAGACGGCATCCGAGACGGAAAAAGCCACTGAGACGGAAAGCGAAACAGCCAAAGCAGAAAAAAGCAGCCGAGACAGAAGCAAAAGAAAAGACCATGTATGTATCCGGCGATGTGTATATGCGTGAAGCTGCAGACAAGGATGCAAAAGCAGTGACCGTTCTGGCAACCGGAAAAGAAATTACCGTTCTCGGAGAAGAAGGCGACTGGTATCAGGTCAAAGTCGATGACAAAGAAGGTTATGTAGTTAAGAAATATATCACCGATTCAAAAGAAGAGGCAGAAGCAGCTGCCAAAGCAAAACAGGATGCAGAAGAAGCTGCGGCAGCTCAGCAGGCAGCAGAAGCAGCAGCCCAGCAGGCGGCAGAACAGGCAGCCCAGCAGGCAGCTCAGCAGCCTTCACAGTCCGCAGGCGGCAAGACGGAAGTGAGCCGTCAGGCTTATGATGACTGCGACGGAAGCGGTCATGAGTTACTACGAGATCACGTATTCTGACGGAAGTACGGCGATCGAAGAGTACTAAAGTGTCTGACGGAAAGCACAGAGCATGATCAGGAAAGGAAAGATAAAGATGAAAAGCGAAAGAAGAAAAGCAGGTTTTATAAAGATGCTGCTTCTGGTGCTGACACTGGCAGTATTTATGCCGGTAAGTGCAAATGCGGCACCAAAAATAAATCAGTGGGTAAACAAAGGCAGATATCGCTATTACTACAATCAGAAGGGCAAAAAAGTAAAGAATAAAGTAAAGCAGATCGGAAATTTCAGGTATTCGTTTGATAAGAAGGGAAGAATGCAGACCGGATGGCAGATTTTCGGCAGCAAAAAAAAGCATATTTTTCCAAGAAGAGCGGAAGAATGCAGGTCAATAAAAAGTAGACGGTGTCAAGATCGGAAAAAAGTGGCTATGTAAAACGGAGCAAGACGGAGCTGAAGGAACAGAAAGCCCTGGAGAAAGCCAAGCAGATTCTTGCTAAGATCACAACTTCTAAAATGAGTAAGAGCCAGAAGCTTTATGCAGCTTTTCAGTATATGACAAGCCGTGCGAATTTCAGTTACCGTACCTGGAGAGGATTCTCTGTGTATGACGGATGGGAATACGACTATGCCCTGAAATGTACGAAAAGAGAGCCGGGAACTGCTACAATTTCGCATGTGGATTTGCCATGCTCGCCAAAGCAATCGGCTATCAGCCACAGGTCATTGCCGGCCGTGTCCCGGGCGGTGTAGATGGTGCACCGGATGGGTTTACCAGACATTCCCTGGTCAAGATCAACGGACTTTACTATGATCCGGAGGCACAGTTTGACGGTTGGGCAAGGGGCGTTTACGGACTTGGCTACTATCCGATGTATCTGCAGATTCTTTCTATCCGAACTATCTAAAATAAAAAGTATTTTACACAGACAGACCGAAAAACAGAAAAATAAAAACGACTTTCCAAATGGAAAAACCATAGCGGAAAGTCGTTTTTGTTTTCTTCCTTTTGTTTAAAGAGTTTACGCAAGAAAAGCTTTTACTTTCTTGTAGATGCTCTCTGCATCCAGACCGTATTTTTTCACCAGCTGTACTGCAGGACCGGACTCGCCGTATACATCGTTGACACCGATTTTCAATACTGGAGTCGGATAGTTTGCACAGAGTGTGTCGCATACCGCACTGCCGAGTCCGCCGATGATGGAGTGTTCTTCAACGGTAACCACTTTTTGCATTCTTTTGCGGAAGCGACTACCAGCTCTTCGTCGAGCGGTTTGATCGTGTGGATGTTGATGACTTTGGCGTTGATGCCGTCTGCTGCGAGCATTTCTGCGGCCTGCATGCTTTCATAAACTTCCAGACCGGTTGCAAAGATCGCAACATCGCTGCCTTCACGAAGGACAACACCTTTGCCGAGCTCAAATTTATAGGTACTCTCATCATTGAATACCGGGATTGCCAGACGTCCGAAACGCATGTAAACCGGTCCGACATATTCATAAGCAGCTTTTTACGGCAGCTCTTGCTTCCACATCATCGGCAGGGTTGATAATCACCATGCCAGGGATCATACGCATCAGAGCGATATCTTCGTTGCACTGATGTGTGGCACCGTCTTCACCGACAGAAATACCGGCATGCGTAGCACCGATTTTGACATTCAGGTGCGGATAACCGATGGAGTTGCGGATCTGTTCAAAAGCACGGCCTGCTGCGAACATGGCAAAAGAGCTTGCAAACGGAACTTTTCCGGTAGTGGCAAGACCGGCTGCAACGCCCATCATATTGCCCTCTGCGATACCGCAGTCCAGATGTCTTTCCGGAAATGCTTTTTTGAAGATTCCGGTTTTGGTAGCGCCTGCAAGGTCGGCATCCAGTACAACCAGATCTTCATGTTCTTTTCCGATTTCAACAAGAGCATTTCCGTAGCTCTCTCTTGTTGCGATCTTCTTTACTTCTGACATAATGCTTCACCTGCTTTCTCAAGTTCTTCCATAGCGAGTTTGTACTGTTCATCGTTTGGAGCAACACCATGCCAGGAAGCCTGATCTTCCATGAAGGAGACTCCTTTTCCTTTGATGGTCTTTGCGATGATGGCAGTCGGCTGTCCTTTTACGGTGCGAGCCTCATCAAAAGCCTGTTTCAGTGCATCAAAGTCGTGCCCGTCTACGTTGATCACATGGAAACGGAACGCTTCGAATTTTTTGTCGATCGGGTAAGGAGAGTTTACATCGTCGATCTTACCGTCAATCTGCAGACCGTTGTTGTCTACGATCACAACCAGGTTATCCAGTTTTCTGTGGGCTGCAAGCATGGCTGCCTCCCAGACCTGTCCTTCCTGGATCTCGCCGTCACCAAGCAGTGTATATACACGGTAATCATCGCCGGAGAGTTTGGCAGAGATTGCCATACCAACGGCAGCGGAAACACCCTGTCCAAGAGAACCGGTTGACATATCAACACCAGGGATATGTTTCATATCCGGATGTCCCTGCAGGTAAGAGCCAAGGTGACGCAGTGTCTTTAAATCTTCCACCGGGAAATATCCACGGTTTGCAAGAGCTGCGTAATAACCAGGTGCAGCATGTCCTTTGGAAAGGACGAAACGATCGCGATCCGGTTTTTTCGGATTTTCGGATCTATATTTAATTCTTCAAAAAAAAAGATAACTGTAAATGTCTGCTGCGGATAAAGAACCGCCCGGATGACCGGATTTTGCAGAATAAACGCCGGTGATCGCACCTTTGCGGATTTCATTTGCAGTTTTCATAAGCTCTGACTTGTTCATGGTGTCCTCCTAATTCAGTATTTTGTACCAAAAACGCCCTGCGGGCGTAACAATAACCGGAGTTCATTATAAACAAGGAAACAGGGTTCGTCAACAATTCTTCACAAGAATGTACACACTTTCCTGCTGTTTTGTTTAGAATGTTTGGAAATGATTTAGAATTTCATAACAATACTTTCACCGTTCGAACACACTTTATTCACAGAATGCCGTTATGATAGTACTTGTACAAAGGTTCATTCCTTTTTTACATATATTTCATTTTTTCTCTTTCTAATGCCAGACTTGTAACAAGTCTGGCTTCCTTTTTATTTCACAAAAAATAGGGTTTTGCACAGGGCTTTCTTGTGTTATAATAAAAAAAAGCGTAAAACAACGATACCGGGAGCACAAAGCACAGAATGATTCACAGGTATCATAACATCAAAAAGCAGGAGGAACAAATATGCAGGTATTATATAAAGATGAAGAAGGATTTCTGGCAGTTATGGAAGTGACCAAAGCTGCCTATATTGAAGACGAAGAACTCATGGAGATCTGCGGCCCGGAGGAAGACATCGCAGTTGCCATCGATGCAAAATCAGCAGAAAAAGCGATCCGTGAGCTGTATGCTAACGGCAAGGCAGATTTAAGTGCCTATGAATATCAGGACAGAGACTTTGATGACGACGATTTTGATGATGATGACGAAGACGATGAGGATGACCTGTTTGATCGCATGATCGATATGGATTTCCGTACCCTTGGCAAAGATGGCGTGATCTTCAGAGACGACGAATAATCCGGGGTGATCATTTTGGATAAGAAAAAAAGAGTTCAGGATTCTATGACAGAGCAGACGTATCTTCTGATGCACCGCCATATCAATGGATATGGAAGGCTTTTCGGCGGACAGCTGATGCAGTGGATCGATGAACTGGCAGGGATCGTTTCCATGCGGCATGCGGGAGGACGGATCACGACGGCCAGCATTGACAACCTCAACTTCAAAGCCGGAGCTTATTTAAATGATACGATCGTTCTGATCGGACGTATCACTTATGTGGGACGCACTTCGATGGAGGTACGTGTCGATACTTATGTCGAGGATCTTGAAGGAATGCGTCGCGTGATCAACCGTGCCTATGTGGTGATGGTGGCGATCGACGAGGAGGGACATGCAGTGGAAGTCCCGGACTGATCGTTGAGAGCGAGAGTGAAAAGGCAGAGTGGGAAGCAGGACAGAAACGCTATGCACTCCGCAAACAGAGACGCAGAGAAGGTTTTTAGAAGAAAAAGGACGGAAGCAGGATTATGAAGACAATCACAGCGAACATAAAAAGAAGGGATCGATCAGGAGATCATTACAGAAGCCGGCGGCATCTTAAAAGACGGCGGTCTTGTGGCGTTTCCGACGGAGACGGTATACGGACTTGGCGGCAATGCACTGGATGAACAGGCGGCGGAGAAAATTTACGCTGCGAAGGGAAGACCTTCCGACAATCCTCTTATCGTACATATTGCAGAATTTGAAGCATTAAACAAAATTGCGGCAGAAATTCCAGAAGAAGCAAAAATGCTGGCGGATGCCTTCTGGCCGGGACCGCTTACGATGATTTTTCAAAAGACGGATCTGGTTCCGATGGGGACGACAGGCGGATTGAATACGGTCGCAGTGCGTATGCCGGATCATCCGGTGGCACTGGCATTGATACGGGCAGCGGGCGGTTATATCGCAGCACCGAGTGCCAACACTTCCGGAAGGCCAAGTCCGACCTGTGCGGCACATGTGCAGGAGGATCTGGACGGCAGGATCGAGATGATCCTTGACGGAGGTCCGGTCGGGATCGGGCTGGAGTCTACGATCGTAGATTTGAGCGAGGGTGTTCCGACAATCCTGCGTCCGGGCTATATCAATCAGCAGATGTTAGAAGAAGTGATCGGAAAGACGGAGATCGACCGTGCGATCCTCTCGGATGACAGCGGCATCAAACCAAAGGCACCGGGCATGAAGTACCGTCACTATGCACCGAAGGCAAGCCTGACGATCGTTGAGGGAGAGCAGGAAAAGGTTACGGCAAAGATCAACGAACTGTTAAAAAAAGGAGAAGCGGCAGGCGAGAAGATCGGCGTGATCGCTTCAACGGAGACAGCAGCAGACTACCTGGGCGGAATTGTCCGCACGATCGGCAGCCGCAGCGATGAGCTTAGCATTTCACGCCATCTGTTTGGCATATTAAGAGATTTTGACACGCTTCAGGTGGATCGCATCTATTCAGAGAGTTTTGAGACACCGCAGATGGGGCAGGCGATCATGAACCGTCTGATGAAAGCAGCAGGCCATCAGGTGATGGAGGTATAGCCTATGAAGAAATACGACAGACTGATCTTTGTCAGCAACAGCGATACCTGCAGAGGACCGATGGCGGAAGCGATTCTGAAAAGCAAATTTCTGCTCTCAGAGCTGGAGGTGGAGTCCAGAGGACTTGTCGTGCTCTTTCCGGAGCCGGTCAATCAGAAAGCAGAAGCAATCCTGGCAAGCCACGGGCTGACCATGAAAGATCATACGGCGAAGATGCTGGAACAGGAAGATTTTGATGAGCGGACGCTGATCCTTGTGATGGAAGACGCTCTCAAACAGAGGATTTTCCAGGAGCATGAGAATGTTCAGAACACCTGGCAGCTTTCCGAATATATAAAAGAAGAAAAACTGATGTTACAGAACCGGTGGGCGGGAGTCTTGCGGACTACGGAGCCTGCTATGAGCTGCTTGACTGCATGATCAGCAGCCTGGTTGTTGTGTTGAATGAGGAGGAACTACTATGTTAGCACTTGGATGTGACCACGGCGGTTACGAACTGATGCAGGAAGTAAAGAAACATCTGGAAAACAGGGGAATCGCATACCACGATTTCGGCTGCAGCAGCACAGAGTCGGTAGATTACCCGATCTACGGCAAAAAAGTGGCAGAGGCTGTTGCAAGAGGAGAATTTGAGAAAGGAATCCTGATCTGCGGAACCGGAATCGGCATTTCTATCACGGCAAACAAAATGGAAGGAATCCGTGCAGCACTCTGCACCGACTGCTTCTGCGCAGAGGCAACCCGCCTGCACAACGATGCCAACATTCTGGCAATGGGCGGCCGCGTGGTAGGTCCGGGACTTGCCCTGAAGATCGTAGATACGTTCCTTGATACCCCATTTTCCGGGGATGAGCGTCACATCAGACGTATCGAAATGATCGAAGACAAATAAGAGAAAAGACAGGAAGTAAGAATGAGGAGAACGTTATGTCAAAAGTAAAAGTTATGGATCACCCGCTGATTCAGCACAAAATCGGGATTATCAGAAGAAAAGACACCTGCAGCAAAGATTTCCGTACAATCATCAGTGAGATCGCAATGCTGATGTGCTATGAGGCAACCAGAGATCTGAAACTGACGGACATAGAGATCGAGACGCCGATCTGCACGGCAACCGTAAAAGAATTACAGGGTAAAAAACTGGCTGTTGTGCCGATACTGAGAGCAGGTCTTGGCATGGTTGACGGTATGCTTTCCATCATTCCGTCTGCAAAGATCGGTCATATCGGTCTGTACCGTGATCCCAAAACACTGGAGCCGGTGGAATATTACTGCAAACTGCCGGCAGATTCTGAAGAGCGTGAAGTTTTTGTGGTAGACCCCATGCTGGCTACCGGCGGATCTGCCATCGCGGCGATCCAGATGCTCAAGGACAAAGGCGTAAAGCACATCCATTTTATGTGCATCATCGCAGCACCGGAAGGCGTAAAGAAGATGCAGGAATGTCATCCGGATGTGGATATGTACATCGGTGCATTGGATGAACAGCTCAATTCCACGGCTATATCGTCCCGGGACTTGGCGATGCAGGAGACCGTATCTTCGGCACAAAATAGACGTTGCCTGAGTCTGACGGAGAACGTCATTTGGAGGAAAGTATGGACAAAAAAAGAACCGACTATATTTCCTGGGACGAGTATTTTATGGGGGTTGCACATCTTGCGGCACTCAGATCCAAAGATCCAAATACACAGGTTGGCTGCTGTATTGTGAGCGAGGATAATAAAATTCTCTCCATGGGGTATAATGGATTTCCAAAGGGATGTTCCGATGATGAATTCCCGTGGAGAAGAGAAGGAGATCCGTACGATACCAAGTATTTTTTATACAACGCACAGCGAACTCAATGCAATCCTCAATTACCGGGGAGGCAGCCTGGAGGGAGCAAAGCTTTATGTTTCGCTCTTTCCGTGCAACGAGTGTGCCAAAGCGATCATTCAGTGCGGGATCCGAACCGTAGTATACGACTGCGATAAATACGATGGTACGCCGAGCGTGCGTGCATCTAAACGTATGATGAATGCGGCAGGCGTGCGGTATTATAAATATCAGAAAACCGGAAGAAATATTGAAATTTCAGTATAATGTGACAAAAATGCCGCAGGACAATCTCATAGAGAAGAGAGGGTTCTGTGGCATTTTTCAGGAGGAAACTATGTATCTGGTAAATGCATTAAATGTAATTGACGAAGTCAAAAAAGCAGTCATTGGAAAAGATTCCTGCGTGGAAATGGTGATGATGGCCATTCTTGCGAGGGGACACATTCTGATCGAGGATATCCCGGGTGTTGGAAAGACCACGATGGCACTGGCATTTTCAAGGGCATGTGCCATGAGCCAGAACCGTGTGCAGTTCACACCGGATGTGCTGCCGGCAGATATCACAGGATTTTCCATTTACCGCAAGGACACCGGCAAATTCGAGTACCAGCCGGGGGCGGTGATGTGCAACCTGCTTCTGGCAGACGAGATCAACCGTACATCCCCGAAAACACAGTCCGCACTGCTCGAAGTCATGGAAGAAGGAAATGTGACGGTGGATGGCATCACAAGAGAAGTGCCGAAGCCGTTCATCGTCATGGCGACACAGAACCCGATCGGCTCATCAGGAACACAGATGCTGCCGGAATCCCAGCTGGATCGCTTTATGATTTGTATTTCCATGGGCTACCCGGATATCCGAAACGAAATTGCCATTTTAAAAGACCACAGAAGCGGCAGTCCGGTAGATCGCATTTCACCGGTGATCCAGATGAACGATCTGCTGACAATGCAGGAAGAAGTCGACAAAATCTTTATCCATGATGTGATCTACAATTATATTGCAGAGCTGATCGCAAGGACCAGACAGCATCCGATGCTGGAGCTTGGTGTAAGCCCACGAGGAACGATCGCCCTGGCGGGGATGATCAAGGCGGCTGCTTATCTGGCGGGAAGAAATTATGTCGTGCCAAACGATGTGGAGAAGGTATTTCTGGCAGTCAACCATCACCGAATCCGTTTAAACTCCAAGGCAAGAGCCAACCATGTGACAGCAGAAGGAGTTCTGGAAGAGATTTTTTCGCCGGCGTGGCAAAACCATCACCGAAAAGAATTAGCGGAGGTATGGTATGATAAGAAAAGTATGGTATATGATATTGGTTCTTATCACAATATATCTGGAGATCATGTATGACAGCACCTGGATGCTTGCGATGCTGGCATTTGAACTGCTTCTGGCAGCAGTTATGTTTCTGATGTCCTGGTATCTTAAGCTGCATATCCGTGTATGGCTGGATATGAAAGTGCCGGTATCTGTAAAGAAACAGACGTTTGAGATGGAGCTTCATATAAAAAAAACAGCGGACTGCTGCCGGTATCTGCTGTATATACCATTCTGGAATGTGAGAACCGCAGCGGCGGATGCAGTGAAAAAAGGATCGTGAATGAGAGTGTGGCGGCAAAAGCGGAAAAAAACGATAAAAATCAGTGCAAAAGCAGATTACTGCGGCAAAATGGTCTTTCACTCAAAAAGTGCAGGTGAGTGATTATCTGCATCTTTTTGCAAGAAAGGTCAGAGTACGGTCTCAGATAAATGTTAATGTATTGCCTGATATCCACACGTTTCCGGTGGAGGTTTCCATGAAAACCAGAAATTTTCCGGTGGAAGGCGATGAATATGAGAAGGAGCGAAGCGGGGACGATCCGTCCGAGATTTTTCAGATCCGCGAATTCCGACCGGGAGACCGGATGCAGCAGATCCACTGGAAAAGCAGTGCAAGAAGCGGTGAGCTGATGACAAAAGAATACAGTATGCCGTGCGGCTGCAAGGTATTGCTTCTTTTGGAGCTTAGTCAGAAAGAAGGCGGTGCAAAAAGAGCAGATCACTTTTTGAGCTGGCGGCTTCGCTTTGTTTTTCCATGCTTGAGGCAGAATGTCCGCATTTTGTGGCGTGGTACGATGAAAAAGAAGGACAGATCCGGCGTCATGCAGTGAAAAAAAAGAACAGGATCTCTACGAAATGCTGGATCTTCTGATGCGAACATCCTTTTATAAGCAGGAATATGATGTGAAAGCAGCTTATTTTTCCTCCTATCCGGAAGGAACTTACAGCACTGTTCTGATTCTGGACAAAGAAGGAAATCTGCAAAGAGACGAAGAAGATACCGTAACATTTGGAGAAGAGGAGTTGAAAGAGAGCCTCTCAGGCTTTGTATTGGAAGTGTAAGATATGAAAAAAAAGAAAAAAAGATACAGGCCTCTCTTTGCAGGCAAGTATCTCCGAAAAAGAAAAGAGAACGGTAACATCCGGATTTCTTGCGATCGTTCCGGTCTGCTATATGATCCTTGGTGTTTTCGGATGGATGAAGACGGCTCTTGGAATCATAAACGTTGTGTATGATGCGGATCTGCTGTATGGTGTGCTGCTGGCAGCCGGGATCTGGATGGGCATACTCTATCTGATGAAAAAAAAGGCAGTTTCTGCTGCTTTTGCTCACACTGGCGGTCACGGCCATTCTTGTGTGGATGCGTTTTTCCGTGATCCTGGAAGGATTCTCGGAGATCAGCAGGGTTTTCCAGTCCGGAATGACAGTGCCTGGGGGTGTTTATCAGGGGATCGGTAGTGAATATGAGATCACCTGTGCCCTGATCGTGGTCGTTTTTTTGTTGTATGATCTGTTTTTTATCTGTCTGAGCACAGAAATCGGCAAATATCTGGCGGTCTTACTTCTGGTGGTTCCATTCTGTGCGGCATTTGTTTTCGGACAGGTTCCGGATGGCATGGGGACATTCTGCATGCTGCTGTGTGCACTGGGACTGATCGCATCCTCCGCAGAAGAACACGACAGGCAGCGAAATGGCAGTGCTTTCTTTCTGGGGATTCTATCGCTGCTGTTGCTCCTGATCGGATTTTCAGCCGGAAAATCCCTTCTGGAGCCGTTTTTTGAGGGAAAAGAACAGACGAGAGCCAGGATCCAGCAGACGTCCTTTATAAAAGAGATCGAGAAATGGACGGCTCCGCTTCAGAGCCAGATGCCACATATAGCATCCGGCGGCGTGAGCGAAGGTACGATCAACGATGCTGATTTTTTTCCTGAATACAGGCGAAGTGCTTTTTTCAGTCAGCCAGGATCAGCAGCCGCAGGGCAGCCTCTATCTGAAAGTATACACCGGTACGAAATACTCGAATACCAGGTGGAAAGCAAACGACGATCCGGAAGAGAAAGCAGAAATTTTCTGCCAGAGAGCGGCAGCCTGGTCGAATACACAGGGATATGATGGGGCAGTCCGTCTGACAGTTGGCTTTCCACAGGGGAAAAGCGATGCCAGTCATCCCTACGCTCCTTATTTTTCCCAGGGTATGTCTGATGACGGCACAGAAAAGGAATATCGTTATTATCCAATCGAGAGAATTGCATATCTTTTCACTGAACCGGCTGACAGCCTGACGGACGATTACCGCGACTATGTGTATCAGCATTATCTGGATTATCCGACAAAGGGAACAGAGCGGATGCAGCAGTTTGTGGCGGACAATCCAGGGGCGGATATCGAGGAAATCTGCAATATCGTGCGGACGTTTCTCGATGAGAGTGCTGTTTATAATCCACAGGTCGGACGTTTTCCGAAAAATCAGAATTTTGCAGAATATTTCCTGTTTGAAAAACACGAAGGGTACTGCGTGCATTTTGCGACGGCAGCTGTGCTTCTGATGCGGATGTACGGCATCCCGGCACGTTATGCGACCGGATTTGCCATTCCGGCAGCTGATTTTGACTGGCAGGATGGAGCCGGATGGCTCGCAAATGTAGAAGACAGCAGGTCACATGCCTGGGCAGAAATTTATACGGACTACTATGGCTGGATTCCATTTGAGACAACGCCGTCCTATGATTCCGGTGCAGATTTATCCTACTATGGCGAAAGTCCGCAGGAAAAACAGCAGACAGAGAGCATGGATACAGAAGATGGAACGCAGAACAACGATAAAAATAACGAGCAGACTCCGGATACGAGGAAACAAAATGCAGACCAGAGCAACGATTCTGACAGCAAAAACGGATATGGTGCAAATGGCATGAATGGAAGTCTTTCGGGCACACAGACAGGGATCGTATCGATCGCAGCCGTTCTTCTGTCTCTGATCTTTGCAGGGCTGATCCTGTTTGCAAGGCGGACGATCCGACTTCGCGGACGCAGCGGCGAAAATGCACAGGAGATTTTCAGGGATTTCTATGAAGTGCTCGTTTTTGCCGGAATGCCGCAGGGACTGGACTGCATGAAAGACGGATTTACGGCGAAGGTCTGTGAACAGTTCCAGTGGCTGAACAAAGAAGAACTTGATCAGGCGATGGACATTGTGATGCGGGCAAACTTTGCGGGTGATCCGGTGACAAAAGAGGAAACCATGCAGCTGAGGGGACTTTATCGTTACACCTGCCGTATGGTTTTGAAGGGCATGAGCCGCAAAAAGAAGTTTCTTTTCCGCTTTATCAAAGCATATGCTTAAAACTGACCCTGTAAAAATGCTGAATATTGTCTGTTTTTAAATGACAAAAAAAGCTTATACTGAACAGCAAGAAAAAACAGGAAGGTGAAAGTTTGGAAGTTGACTTCCAAATCTGCCATTATTGACGCAGCAAGTGCGTCATGAAGGAGAAAAGTATGAACGAAAAGAAAAGTACAAACTGGACAGCAAAGAAACTGGCAATCAATGCTCTGGCGATCGCACTTGTCTGTGTATCGACCATGGTGATCCAGATCCCAATTCCGCTTGGTTACATGCATCTTGGGAACTGCTGTATTCTGCTGGTTAGTGTTTATTTTGGAAATATGACCGGAATGCTGGCAGGCGGCATTGGCTCCTGTCTGGCAGATCTGCTCAGCGGCTATACACAGTGGATCATTCCGACACTGATCATCAAAGGGATCATGGGACTTGTGATCGCTATGATCGCTTATCGCGAAGGCGAAGAGATCCGTATGATGCGTCTCCGTACATTTCTCGGAGCAGCGGCAGGTATCGTGATCATGATTGCAGGCTATACGTTTGCAGGATGCTTCCTTTACGGCGGCATGGCAGCAGGTTTTGCTCAGATCCCGGGACTGACCACAGAAGGTGTGATCGGACTGTTGCTGTTCTATGTGATCGGATTTGCATTTGAAAAAGCCAAAATTCCGGTATTTATCAAACGACTTGCGTAGGAAAGGTGAAATATGTCTCACAACAATCAGAAAAAAATTGCAGTGATCAATGATTTCTCAGGATTTGGCAGATGCTCGATAGCAGTAGCACTGCCAATTCTCTCTGTTATGAAGGTGCAGTGCTGTCCGCTGCCGACCTCCATTTTTTCCAACCACACGGGTTTTCCAAGCTACTTTTTCGAAGACTATACTTCCCGCATGGTTCCTTATATGCAGGAATGGAAAAAAACTGGATCTTCATTTTAACGGGATCTGTTCCGGATTTTTAGGTTCCAAAGAACAGATCGAGATTGTAAAAAAAGTTTTTTAAAGAGTTTAAAACAGAAGAAACACAGATCATCGTTGATCCGGTAATGGGCGATTATGGAAAACCATATCCGACCTACACAGAAGAAATGTGCGGTGAAATGAAAAAAAACTGGTCGAGTTTGCTGACATTCTCACACCGAATGTCACAGAAGCCTGCGTGCTTACCGATACACCGTACAAAGAAAAATGGAAGATCGAAGAAATCCAGGAAATGGCCGAGAAGATTCACGCGATGGGACCGAAAAAATCGCCATCACCGGTATCGTCCAGGGCGGATTTATTGCAAACTTCTGTTACGAAGAAGGGCAGCAGCCGAAAGTGCTGCGTACCCACAAAGAAGGAACACAGCGTTCCGGAACCGGCGATATCTTTGCATCCATCATCGCAGCCGATGCCGTCAACGGAGTGCCGTTCTATAAATCCGTGAAGAAAGCTTCCGATTTTATCAAAAATGTATTATCCGCTCACAGGAACTGGATATTCCGCTGACAGACGGCGTATGTTTTGAAGAAGTTTTAGGAAAATTAAAAACAGACTGAAAGGAATGCTGCATTATGAAAAAAGAAATGACGATTTTCTATGAAGTACACGATAATATCTATGTAAATCTCACCAATAAATGTCCATGTGCCTGTACCTTCTGCCTGCGTCAGACCAGAGATCACATGGAAAATTCCCATGTTTTGTGGCTGGAGCATGCACCATCTTTTGAAGAAGTGCAGGAAGCCATGAAAGCCGTAGATTTTTCAAAATATAAAGAAGTGGTATTTTGTGGATTCGGCGAACCGACCGAGGCACTCGATGTGCTGAAACAGAGTGCAAAGCTGATCAAAGAAAAATATAATATGCTGATTCGTATCAACACAAACGGACTTGGCAGTCTGGTCAATGGAAGAGACATCGTTCCGGAACTGAAAGGCCTTGTGGATACGGTTTCTGTCAGCCTGAATACCCCGAATGCAGATGAGTACCACAGGCTGGTACGCAGCAAATTCGGAGAAAAGTCATTTGATGCCATGATCGATTTCACAAAAGAATGTACAAAATACATTCCAAATGTTGTGATGACGACCGTAGAGACGACCATCACACACGAAGAAGAAAAAAGCAGTGTCAGGAAATCTGTGACCGCATAGGGGCAAAATACCGCATTCGCCCGTGGGAGGACTGAAAAGTCCTCCTTTTTTTTGACAAATCTGCAATTCTGGGTATAATGGAAGAAAAAAAGGTAACTGTGAGAATACCGAAAAGTTAGTAAAGGAGAACACCATGTACACAGTGATTGTTGCAGATGACGAGCAAGAGATCCGTCGTTCCCTGATCCGGAAAGTAGACTGGGGAAGCGTCGGTTTTCAGGTGATCGGAGAGGCGGAAAACGGTGCGGAAGCTTTGGAACTGACGGAAAAGCTGGAGCCGGATCTGCTTCTGACGGATATACGCATGCCATTTATCAGCGGCATCGAGCTTGCACGCCAGGTGCGGGAGATAAGGCCGGCTACCCAGATCGCATTTCTGAGTGGATTTGATGATTTTTCTTATGCACAGCAGGCCATACAATATAATATTATCAGCTATCTGTTAAAACCGATCTCATCTTCCGAACTTGAAAAATAAAGAACTCCTGAAGATGAAAGAGAAGATCGATCAGAAGTTTCAGGTATTTTCCCAGCCGGGGATGCGTCAGGAGCATATGGAGAAAAGAGAGTTTCTGACACCGTTGCTTCTGGATGGCTTTGGAGGGGAACTTCCGGAAGAAGAGCACAGGATGCTGATGAAAGAGGCAATTTCCTGCGGACTGCTCGACGGGGAAGAACCGGAAGCCTTGAATTATGCGGTGATGGTCACCAGAATCCTGGATAAAGACGGAAAGAACTGCACGACAAGAGGCAGCGTCAAGGCGATCGATTCCATCCTCAAAAAGTACACCAAGTACTGCAGCGTCTATTTACAGGGACGCGTAGTATCTTTGCTTCTGGCAACGCCGCGTGGCTTTGATAAATATCTGCATATTCTGGTAGATGACATCTGTCAGAGTGTGGAGCGTATCATGGGGATGGACAGCGTGATCGGAGTCAGCAGAGTAGTCGAAAAGCTGGAAAGATGTCATGAGTGCTATCTGGAGGCGATGAGTGCGGCTGCAAATTACGGAAAAGAAGAAGGAAACATTCATTTTATATCAGACGATGAACGGACAGAGAGCTTTGACAAGGTGATGGTGCATCAGACCGTGGAAGATATCGAAAATCTGCTTCGAAAAGGCAGACCGGAGGAGATCAGCGGCTATCTGCAGAACTTTTTGACCAGGTCGTACAGCACAAGATCTCTCAGTCTGAGACGGATTTTATCCTGATGCTGATCGTTTCGACGGTTTATCAGGTACTTTATTCGGTTGCCGGAGAAGAAGTGGTTCAGCAGATGCAACAGAAGTTCCCGATGTACAGCATGAAAATGTTCGGCAATATCGGAGATTCCAGGCAGTTCTATGTAGATATCTGCACTACGGCACGCCTGATGATCGCAGACCAGCGAAAGAAAAGCAGTGTGATGCTCTGCAACCGTGCGATCCGCATCATCAACGAGAAATTTGCCGATCCGGATCTGTCCCTTGTCTCGGTCAGCACCGAGATTTCCGTCAGCCCGAACTACTTAAGTGCACTTTTGAAAAAGGATACCGGTGAGACGTTCAAAGAGCTGCTTACGAAAAAGCGTATCGAGACAGCCAAAGAGCTTCTGATGGACACCAACATGAAAGTCCGTGAGATATCGGAAAAATGCGGCTACAACGATCAGCATTATTTCAGCTATTGCTTCAAAAAATATACCGGTGTTTCACCGAACAGCTGCAGGAGAACGTATGAAGATGGCAGACAGGATTAAACAGGCGGTGAAGCGGTTTCAGCAGATTTCACTGTCGAGTCTGTTTGTCATCCTGGTGAGCGTGATCGTTATGATCACTTCAGTCGTATCACTGCTTATATTTGTCAATCTTTACCGTAATGATATGGAGCAGAATGCGATCACAACGAGCGAGCAGGCCGTTGTACAGGTGAAAAATACCGTTTTCAACTATACCGAAGACATGAGCGATATCATGCAGATGATCTGTGCTAACATTCAGAAAGAGGAGGAAGAAGCAAATAATTTTTTCTCCAATCTTCTGAAGATAAGATCCGATGTTGTTGCAGTTACTTCCTATGATATGAACGGCAAGATCTTAAAATGCTGGACAAATGGTCAGAAATTAAAAGAAAATTATATCAAAAATCTTTCTTATGTGCGTGATCTGCCGCAGGAAGAAGGAATTTTAAATATCACAAAACCGCATGTAGAATCCCTGTTTGTGGACTACTATCCGTGGGTGGTAACGATTTCCCAGAACATGCAGGATGCAAACGGGAATACGATCCAGGTAGCGGTGGATATCAGTTTTACAATATCGCCGATTATGTGGATGATGTCGGGATCGGGCAGCATGGTTACTGCTATATTGCCGATGATGCCGGAAACATTGTCTATCATCCGCAGCAGCAGCTCATTTACGTTTCTTTAAAAGAAGAAAACCAGAAAAATATGGAGAACAGGACGTACATCAAGTCTAATGTGATTTACACCGTCAACTCCCTTCAGAACTGCGACTGGCATATCGTGGGGTATGCTATGTGGATGAAATGATCACAAACAAAGTGGAACGCGTAGTCAGCAGCCTGGTCGTGATCCTGGCGATCGTACTTGCCGGAACGGTGTTCCTTGGCAGCGTTTTCTCGGATCTGTTCTCAAAACCGGTTACAAGCCTGGTGCGTGCGATGGGAGAATTCGAGGGAAACAGTGCCGAGTTTGTCTATCATCCGGTGACGGGAACCAAAGAGATTTCCGCCCTGTCGGATTCGTTTGAACATATGGCAGTACGGATACAGAAGCTAATGGAAGAAGTCCGCCAAGAAGAAATCAGCCTTCGGAAAACAGAACTGAAGGCACTTCAAGCACAGATCAATCCACATTTCCTCTATAATACACTGGATGCGATCGCCTGGATGTGCGAAGCCGGACGCAATGAAGATGCCGTGGAGATGGTCAATGCCCTGGCAAGGCTGTTCCGCATCAGCATCAGCCGCGGACATGAGCTGATCCCGATTGAGAAAGAGCTGCAGCATGCACAGAGCTATCTGCATATTCAGAATTTCCGCTATAAGAATCAGTTCCGGTATCAATTTGACGTTGATGAGGCATGCCTTTCTTATTACTGTAATAAAATCACACTGCAGCCGATCATCGAGAATGCAATTTATCACGGCATGGATCGTATGGTAGATGAGGGCATGATCAGGATCAGCATCCATCAGAGCGAAGACAAGATCATCTTTACGGTGGAGGACAACGGAGTTGGCATGACAGAAGAACAGTGCGAGGAAGTACTGAAAAAGGAGCGAAGCGACCGTGCCGGAATCGGAATCAAGAATGTAAATGACCGTATCAAGATCTATTTCGGGGAAGAATACGGCCTGACCATAAAGAGTGAGCTGGATGAAGGCACCTGTGTCACGATTATGATGCCGAAAGTAACGGAGGGAAGCTATGAAGACAAATAGGTGGAGAAACCGCATCCTGTGGATGGCATTTCTGGTCTGTCTGGTGCTGATCTTCTGCCTGACGGCTTTTCACCGTCCGATTCTCAACGGAAAAGAAAGTGAAAGCAGCAGCGATCAGAAGCACAAAGTTGTTTTTATTGCAAAGTCAACCGTTTCCGGATTCTGGAAATCGGTATATGCAGGGGCGAGCAATGCTGCCACGGCATGCAATCTGGATCTGACTTTCGAGGGACCGAAAAACGAAGAAGATTATGAGACACAGAATCAGATGATTGCAAAGGCAGTGGAAGACGGAGCGGAAGTCATTATTTTTTTCTGCGGTAGATTATGAGGCAAATGCCGATGCGATCAATGATGCGGCAGGCAAAGGGGTCAAGGTTGTGGTCATCGACAGCGACGTGGACAGCGATGCGGTCAGCTGCCGGATCGGAACCGATAATTACGATGCTGGATGTAAGGCAGCGGAAGCAGCCATGAAAGATGAAAACGAAGAAATCCATATCGGCATTGTGAATTACGATAAAAACTCGGACAATGGACAGAAAAGAGAAGAAGGATTCCGGGATAGCATTCTGCGTGATGAAAGAGCCGGAATTGATGCCGTGATCAATGTGCTTTCCGATACAGAAAATGCAAAAAAACGAACAAAGAAAATGCTGAAAAAAGCATCCGAAGATTAATGTGATCGTTACCTTTAACGAATGGACAACACTCGGGGTCGGCTATGCAATCCAGGAACTTGGGCTGAAAGACAATGTCCGTGTGGTTGCATTTGACAGCAATGTGGTTTCGGTCGGCATGCTAGAGACGGGGGAAGTGGACACCCTGATCGTACAGAATTCCTATGCCATGGGGTATCTCGGCGTGGAGACCGCCTACAAGCTGATCAACGGATATTCCATCAAAGATACCATTTATACGGATACGATTGCAGTGGACAAAGAGAACATGTATGATGAAGAATGTCAGAGAAGACTCTTTGCTTTCGAAAAAAGTAACAAAAATTAAATCTCGTTTTCGTGCAAAAGTATGAAACGGTGGTTTAAATCTTAAGAAAAAAATAGAAAATTATATCAAAATCGTAAATTATCATATTGGAAAATTGAGAACTTTGTGCTATATTGTTAGAGTAATGAAAAACAAATCATTTTTTTTGGGAGGAACTTATCATGAAGAAAAAAAGTAATCGCTGGTTTACTTGGAACAGCAATGGTAGCATCTCTGCTTGCAGGATGCGGATCATCTAACAACACAACAGATACAACAGCTGATACAACAGCAGCAACAGAAGCAGCAGCTGATACAACAGCTGATACAGCAGCAGCTGATGCTGAGTCAGAAGCACAGTCCGTAGCAGATGCAGCAGGCGATGTTGACCTGTCTAACGCAGACGTAGCAGTTATGTACTATACATACGGCGATACATACATCGCTTCCGTACGTACAGCACTGGATGCTAAACTGGACGAACTGGGTGTTAAATATCAGGACTACGATGCAAACAACAACCAGACAACCCAGAACGAGCAGATCGATACAGCTATCCAGACAGGTGCAAACGTACTGATCGTTAACATCGTAACATCTGGTTCTGTAGACGCTTCTTCTCAGATCGTTGAAAAAGCAAAAGCAGCAGATATCCCTTGTAATCTTCTTCAACCGTGCAGTTGAAGGCGACGAAGACGAAGGAAAAGTACTTGGAAGCTATGACAAGTGTGCATTCGTTGGAACCGATGCTCCTGAAGCAGGTCATATGCAGGGCGAAATGATCGGTAACTACCTGGTTGACAACTACGATGCAGTAGACCTGAACGGCGACGGCAAGATCAGCTACGCAATGTTCATGGGTCAGTTAGGTAACGTAGAAGCAATCTATCGTACCCAGTACGGCGTAGAAGATGCTAACAAAGTTCTGGAAGAGAACGGAAAAAAGCGGCTCTGGAATACTTTGATGCTTCTAACACTGACTGCTATCAGGTTGACCAGGACGGTAACTGGTCCGCAACTGCAGCTAACAACTACATGACCACCAACCTGTCTCAGTACAACGAAGAAAACAAGAACATGATCGAACTTGTTATCTGCAACAACGATGGTATGGCTGAAGGTGCTATCTCTGCTCTGAATGACAAAGGATACAACCTGGGTACAGATGACTGCAAGACAATCCCTGTATTCGGTGTAGACGCAACAGACGCAGCAAAACAGCTGATCAAAGATGGCAAGATGACTGGAACCATCAAACAGGATGCAGAAGGTATGGCAGATTGTATCGCAGATCTGACAAAGAACGCTGGTTCAGGTCAGGATGTAATGGCTAACACAGATTCTTACAACATCTCTGAAAACGTTAAGAATAAGATCTACATCCCATACGCTATGTACACAGGAGAAGAATAAGATCTGATTCTGAAACAGAACGGAAAATGAATGATGGAAATTCATTCGTGAAATAGTATACAAGGGTAACGGCTGCCGCTGGTCGGCGGCCGTTCCTTAAGTATAAAGGTAAGTAGTAGAAAGACAGGAGGTCAGGATATGGAGCATGATGTTTTGCTTGAAATGAAAAATATCAGCAAGGAGTTCCCAGGCGTTAAGGCGTTGGATAATGTTTCTTTGACCGTAAGACGTGGAACGGTTCACGCACTGATGGGAGAAAACGGCGCTGGGAAATCTACATTGATGAAGTGCCTGTTTGGGATGTATGTAAAAGACGGCGGATCCATTTCTCTGGAAGGGAAAGAAATCAATTTCAAAAACTCCAAGGAAGCTTTGGAAAATGGTGTGGCTATGGTACATCAGGAGCTGAATCAGGCACTGAAGCGTAATGTAATGGACAACCTGTGGCTGGGACGTTATCCCAAAAAGGTCCGATGGTAGACGAAAAGAAAATGTATGATGATACAAAAGCACTTTTCGACAAACTGGAGATTGATGTTGATCCGAAGAGGATCATGAGCACTATGCCGGTATCACAGCGTCAGATGGCAGAAATTGCAAAAGCAGTTTCCTTTAATTCGAAAATTATCGTGTTCGACGAGCCAACATCTTCCCTGACGGAAGAAGAGGTAGAGCACTTGTTCAAAATTATAAATATGCTGAGAGATCAGGGATGTGGTATCATCTACATCTCCCATAAAATGGCAGAGATCCTCAGAATTTCTGATGACATCACAGTCATGCGAGATGGTACATGGGTGGCTACCAAACCGGCAAAAGAAATGACAATGGATGAGATCATCAGACTGATGGTAGGCCGTGAGCTGACCAACCAGTTCCCGCCGAAGACAAACAAACCGGGCGAAGTTGCTCTGGAAGTAGAAAACCTGACTGCACAGTACTCTCTGCTGCGTGATGTTTCTTTCAAAGTTCGCCGTGGTGAGATTGTTGGTCTGGCCGGTCTGGACGGAAGCGGACGTACCGAAACACTGGAGAACATCTTCGGTATTGCAACAAGAAAATCAGGAACGATCAAACTGGACGGTAAGGTTTGCACAAACCGCAACGCACGTGAATCTATCAAGAATGGTTTCGCCCTTCTGACAGAGGAACGTCGTGCAACCGGTATTTTCGGAATCCTCAGTATTCGTGAAAATACGGTTATCTCCAGCCTTAAGAAACATAAAAAAGAAAGGTCTGTATCTGAGCGAGAAGTCCATGAGAGAGGATACTCAGTGGTCCATCGATGCGATGCATACCAAAACACCCGACACAGGAAACAAAAAAATCCGTTCACTGTCAGGTGGTAACCAGCAGAAGGTTATCCTTGGACGCTGGCTGCTGACCAATCCGGAAGTACTGCTGCTGGATGAGCCGACACGTGGTATCGACGTTGGTGCTAAATACGAGATTTACCAGTTGATTCTGGATCTTGCAAATAAGAACAAAGTAGTTATGGTAGTTTCTTCTGAAATGCCAGAACTTCTGGGAATCTGTGACCGAATTCTCGTTATGTCCGGTGGACGTCTTGCAGGTGAAGTAAATGTCAGCGAGACGAACCAGGAAGAGATCATGACTCTTGCTGCAAAATATGTATAAGGAGGCTGAAGTAAGTGAGAGCATTTTCAAATTTAAAAGCAAGTATCGCAAATTATAAAACACTGGACAGCAAAGACAAGAAAACCTTCTGGAAAGAGGGATTCATCAACAACCTGATGTATATCTTGATCATCATTGCTGCAATCTATACATACACACAGAACCAAAAATTCCTGAGTGTATCTTCTATCGTAAATATTATTTCTCTGTCAGCTGCAAATATTCCGATCGCACTTGGTATCGCAGGATGTATCGTACTGACCGGTACCGACCTTTCTGCTGGTCGAGTTGTAGGTCTGACAGCATGTATTTCCGCATCTTTACTGCAGTCTATGGACTATGCAACAAAGATGTTCCCGAATCTTCAGCCACTGCCAATCCCGGTAGTAATCCTGATCGTTGTCGTTGTTGGTGGTATCGTAGGTTTCGTCAATGGATGGTTCGTAGCACAGTTTAAACTGCATCCATTCATCGTAACACTGGCAACTCAGCTGATTACATACGGTGTACTGCTTCTGTACATCATGATCAACGGAAACAATGGACAGCCTCTGTCAGGTCTGGACAATTCCTTCAAAAACTTCGTAACAGGAAGTTTAGTTAAATTCTTTGGCGTTCCAATCCCGAACTATGTTTGGTATGCAATTATCATGATTGCTTTCATGTGGTTCATCTGGAACAAGACCACTTTCGGTAAAAATATGTTTGCAGTAGGTTCTAACCCGGAAGCAGCCAGTGTATCCGGTGTAAGTGTATTCTGGACAACAATCGCAGTACATACTCTGGCTGGATGCATGTATGGTATTACCGGATTTATCGAGTCTGCCCGTATCGGTTCCAATACAGCCAATACCGGTTTGAACTATGAGTGTGATGCCATTGCAGCCTGTGTAATCGGCGGTGTCTCCTTTGTTGGTGGTACCGGTAAGATCAGTGGTATCGTTCTTGGTGTATTCATCCTGAGAATTATCTTCGTTGCACTGCAGTTCCTCTCATTCAACCAGAGTATGCAGTACATCATCAAAGGTCTGATCATCCTGGTAGCTTGCTCTATTGATATGAGAAAATACCTGGTTCGTAAATAATTTTTTACAGAATCTCAAGGGCCGGACATATTGTTCGGCTCTTTTTTTTCTTGATCGGAGAAAAAAAGAGCCTGTATTTGAACTGAAAATAGAAAAACGGATAAGTATTATCTATCTTTTCTGTTGGAAATGTGATATTATGATGTGGGTGTCAAAAGTCTCCAACTATGATGCCTACGGAACAATCCAGTATCAAAGAGGGCAAATACCTTTTGACCAAACATCATAATATGTGAAATACAGGCAAAAAGAGAGGAGCATAATATTATGAATGACAGAGCAAAGTATAAAATGGCGATCTATGCCATGGCAGGCGTATATCTGCTGGCACAGGCCTACTATATGTATAAAGATATCCCGACCAGCAGCGGAACCGATAAAACACTGATGTCCATTTTTATGGTAGTGTTTGCTGTGATCGGTGCAGGGATGGTGATCATGGGAGTCACCAAGAGCTATAAAGCAATCAAAGAAGACTATAATGCAGTACCGGAAGAAGAAAAAAAAAAGATGCAGAGACTTCTGAAGGTGAAGAAGCTGCCGTAGAAGCAAAAAGAAGTGGCAGAGCTGGAAGATAAAATAGAAGAAAGCAAAGATGCATCAGAGGATGCAGATAAATAAAAAATTGTGGTGGAGTTTGTGTAAATGTGCAAATGAACGCCATAGAAATGATTTTATAAAATATATAACGCCATGATGATTCGAAAACAATCTCCTGACACGCTGCGTTTCCTGTTCGGTTCGCTCGTGTGTTAGCCGCCCTTCGCCTAAACTCGCCTCTTCGAGGCTCAGACAGCGGCTCTTTTGGGCGGCAACATCGCAAACCTCACGACGGAAGCCTTGCTACCGTCAGAGCGATTTGTTTTGGATTCATCATGGCTGTATTATTTTTTATGATACCGTTCGTTTGCACATTCAACTTTTAGCGAAATCTTGCAAGAAAAAAGTGTGACAAAAATGTCGCACTTTTTTTGTGTGAATTACTGAAAAATAGTGAGAAGTTTAGTAAAAATCTTGTAAAACACTGTAAAATATATAGAAATGTTATGGACAAATTGTGAATAATATGGTAAAATTTTACTAAGTCCGGTGAAAGAGGACTGAAATTTTTGTTAGAGCATGCATTAGAAGGAAGCTGCAGACTGCAGCTTCAAAAGATGCAAAAAAGAAAGGAGCAAGAAGTATGAAGTGGAGAAAAGTTATGGCATTTTCCCTGGCGGCTTCCATGATCGCAGGACAGGCAGTAAGTGCAGCACCTGCAGCTGAAGCAGCATCCGAGTCTGCACTGCAGACGCAGGCAGACAGTAAGTCCAACACCAATGCCAGCTACACCGACCCGTGGACAAAAACAGCTGTCCCAAATCAGGCCGCAAAAGTAACATCCGACGTGGACAAAACAAAATTCACGCACAAAGAATGGACCGGAGAAACCTATACCGATGTGGATGGCAATCAGGTCAAAGCAGCAGATGTATATGGCATCAACACAGAACAGGCAAGCACTTTTGCAACGACCAATGTGGTGTATGACAGCGTAGAGAAAGCAATCAAAGGTGCAAAAGATTACGACAAAGCAGCATCAAAATATGTACAGTTCTTAACAGGGAAGGATCAGGCAGACTGGTCACTTGTTGTGTTACAGAACCAGGCACTCGCACAGGGTGATGCATACAAAGATTTCTATAAGACCGACTACAAAGCAACGACGAACGACTGGAAAACAAATCTGCAGCTTCCTTGCAGCTGGACGAGACAGGGATTTGATTTTTCTATCTATACCAATGTAACTATGCCTTGGCAGTCAAAATATGACAGTAATGTCAGTGCCCCGAATGCACCGGCAAATTATAACCCGGTAGGTCTTTACCGCAAGACTTTTAAGGTGACCGATGACATGAAGGCAGCAAACGGAAGAGTTTATCTTTCCTTCCAGGGCGTAGAATCTTCCTATTATGTATATGTAAATGGCAAAGAAGTAGGATACAGCGAGGACAGCTACAGTCCACATAGCTTTGATATTACCGATTATCTGACAACAGACGGAAGCGACAACCTTCTGGCAGTTGAAGTTCACAAATTCTGTGACGGTACCTGGATGGAAGATCAGGATATGTATTATGATGGCGGTATTTTCCGTGATGTATATCTGTATTCTGCACCGCTGGTACATATCCAGGACTATAAAGTAGAGACAGATCTCGATGAGAACTACGAAAATGCAACGATGAAGCTGAATGTAACCGTAGCAAATGCTTCCAAGGCAGCAGCAGAAGGTTATAAAGTGGATGTACGTCTTTATGATCAGGACGGAAAGATGTTTGTCAACGATATGACGATGGATCTGGATACCGTTCCGGCAGCAGACGGTGATACCGACGGCAGCGTTTCGACAGCTGGCAGCAAACTGGTTCTTTCACCGGAACTGTGGTCTGCTGAGACGCCGAATCTGTACACGATGGTTCTGTCCCTGTACGATTCCAAGACAGGCACCTACATGGGAAGCGTTTCCCAGCAGCTTGATTCCGTGAGATCGAGTTTACAAAATCAGAAGTAGATACAAATGGTAATCGTATCACAACCGATTCTGAGTACAAACCGATCACGATCAACGGTAAACAGCTTCTGCTCAAAGGTACAAACCGTCATGATACCGATCCGGAATACGGCAAATATGTACCGCATGAGACACAGGAAGAAGATATCAAACTGATGAAACAGTACAACTTAAATGCACTGCGTACCTCTCACTACAGCAACGACGAGTATCTGTATTATCTGTGTGATAAATACGGTATTTACGTGATGGTGAGACCAACCTGGAATCTCATGCACTGATGAATCAGGGGAAAAACAGGTAAACTTCAAGAACCTGGCAATGGATCGTACGGTTACCGCATTCAACAGACTGAAAAACCGCACTGCCATCGTTATGTGGTCAACCGGAAACGAAAATTATTACAGCAGCAGTGCTTCTTATGCAAATGGCATGTTCTATGATCTGATCTGGTACTTCAAGAACAACGACAGTACAAGACCGATTCATTCAGAATCTTCGGATGGAAACAATGGAACCGATATGCGCAGCAATATGTACCCAAGTGTTGATACCCTGTATTCCAGAGCAGCAGCAAATATGCCATATGTTCTGTGTGAATATGACCATGCGATGGGTAATGCGGTTGGTAACCTGAAAGAATACTGGGATGCGATCCGTTCTTCCGACAATATGCTCGGCGGATTTATCTGGGATTGGGTTGACCAGTCCAGAATCTTAAGCCTTGACAATCTGCCACAGTCTTACGTTGTAACAGAAAAGAAAGACGGCGTGGTAGGATCTGCAAGCATTTCTTCTGTCGATGAAAATCCGGACAGCGGAGCACTGACCGGCAAGAGTGCAAATGGTTATGCACTGTTTGAGAGCGATAAATACAACGAAGCACTCTCCGGAAGCGGCAAGAGCTTTACCGTAGAAGTTATCTGCAAACCGGCATCGGACGGAGCAGATAAAGTCCTGATCGCAAAAGGTGACTATCAGTTTGCATTAAAGACAAACAGCAGTAAACAGCTGGAGTTCTTTGCTTACTATAACAACAACTGGAATTCTGTGACAGCGAAAAAACCGGATAACTGGGTAGGAAACTGGCATCAGGTTGTTGCAACTTACGATAAAGGTGCGATCAAGATCTACTGTGATGGAGAGCTGGTTGGAAGCGGAAACGGAAATACAACCATTGCATCCAGCAGCGTAGCACTGGGAGTAGGATGCAGTGCTGACAACGGCAGAACCTTTGACGGTGAAATTTCTATGGGCCGCGTTTACAGCAGAGCACTGTCCCTGGAGGAGATCAATGCTCAGAACAGCACGACACCGGCAATCACAGAGAAATCTGATGATGTACTTCTGTGGGCAGATTTTTCGGGCCTGACCGTTGATGAATCTTCCAAACCGTATGATTACTATGCAGATACCGATGCTCATACAAATCTGTACTCCGATGAAATCAAAGGCAACTTCTATGGATATGGCGGAGACTCCGGCGAAAGCCCGAACGACAACTCCTTCTGTGTAAACGGTCTGGTATCTCCGGACAGGGATGTCCAGCCGGAACTTTATGAAGTAAAATATCAGTATCAGAGCGTATGGTTTACCGCAGATGACAGCAGGCTGCTCGGCGAGACCATCGATGTTTACAATGAAAATAACTTCCTGAATCTGAATGATTTTGACGTGAAATGGACACTGACTGAAGACGGAAAAGAGATTGGCTCCGGTAAACTTTCTGCGGAAGATACCAACATCGCAGGCAGAGAGAGCGGAAGCATCAAAGTTCCGTATCGTGCATCTATGCCGGAAGAAAAGAAAGCAGGAGCAGAGTATTATCTGAACCTGTCTGTACAGCTCAAAGAGGATACCGAATGGGCAAAAGCAGGACACGAAGTTGCTTACGAGCAGTTCCAGATCCCGGCAGAAGTTACAAAAGTAGAACCGACGATCAACAAAAACGTAACCGTAGATGACAGTGCAGAAGATGTGATCAAAGTTTCCGGTACCGATTTTGGCTTTGAAGTAGAAAAAGCAACCGGAACACTGAAAAATTATGTATACAAAGGTGAGACTCTGCTGACAAGCGGACCGGTTCCGAATTACTGGAGAGGTATTCTCAACAACGATAACGGTAACTACGATGGAAACTGGAAGAATGTCAACAAAAAATGTAACGGCTTCTGATATTGCGGTCGGAACAAACGATGCAGGACAGAAGACGATCCGTGTGACACTGGCAAGTGCAAGCCAGGCAAACCTGAAACAGACCATGGTTTATACGGTAGACGGAAGCGGTGCAGTGACTGTAGATGCAACCGTAGACGCAACCGGAACAAGCCTTGGACGTTATATCCGTATCGGTACTGTTATGGAACTGCCGGAAGGATATGAAAACGTAGAATGGTATGGTAACGGCCCGGTAGAGGCTATGTGGGACAGAGAAGATTTCGCAACGGTTGGAAGATATAGCAACACCGTATCCGGAATGTTCTATCCGTATCTGGATACACAGGATACCGGTACCGTAACCGGAGTAAAATGGATCAGCGTAACCAACCCATCTGCAAAGAGTGCAATGGCAATCGCAGCAACCGATACGGTAGAAGCGTCTGCACTGCATTTCACAGTAGATGATCTGGATCAGGCACAGCATCCATATGAACTGACCAAACTGGATTCCACGATCCTGACAGTAAACTATCGTTCACAGGGAACCGGAAACAAGAGCTGCGGAGCGGATACACTTTCCGCATACCTGCTTCCAAATAACAAAGCTTATACTTATGAGTACACCATGGTACCATATACCACAAAAGACAGCGATCCGATGGATGTAACACGTGCATACCGCACCGTAGCATCTGTTTCTGAGGATGATATCATCAAAGCAGCAGCAGAAGAACTGAATGCTAAGATTGATGAAATTGATGAACTTTATGTACAGAGAGCCAGTGATGCAACAGAACTTCAGAACATGCTCGTATCTTACAATGCACTGGCAGAAGAAGGTAAGGCTCTGGTAGGTGAACTCCGTTATCAGAAACTGCAGGAGGCAATCGCACTGGCAAAGAAATTTGCAGAGACGGAAGATGCAGCGGTTGTTGTACAAGACAAGAGTGCAAATCATTATGATATGGATATCAGTGCAGCAGCTACAGCAAATATTGCAGAAAAAGACGGCGAAATTAGTCTGAAAGGGTATGCAGATGTAACCGGAGAAACAGCAGATGAAACCTTCAACAGTCTGATCGGGGGAAATAAAGCCTTTACAATTGAAGCTGTATTTAATCCGAATAATGTAGGATACAATGGTGCTGACTACAATATGATCGCATCAAAAGGTGACAGCAGTGCGGCATTCCGTGTTTCTGAGCAGACGGTGTACTTCTTTATCAAGAATACGAATGGAAGCTGGAAGACCGTACAGGTTCCTCTTACTTCAGAAGAAATGAACCAGTGGCTGCATGTAGCAGCAGTTTACGATGGAAACAATATTTCTGTTTATGTAGAAGGAAAAGAAATGGTAACCACACAGAATGTGGGAAACGTAGCTACAACGACCTATCCGCTTGGTATCGGATATTGTCCGGAGACAAGACGTCTTTCTTCCGGATATCTGAAGAACATCCGCGTTTACTCAGCAGCACTGAGCAAAGATGATCTGGATAACGGAACTTACAAAGCAGATAATGAAAAGACGGTACTGTGGTATGACTTCGATGAGTATAAATACAATAACATCGATATGTCTGCAACGGGTGTACATGTTTCGACAGATGCTCTGGAACTGAAAGAGGCAGAAGGTGCACAGGTAAGTGCAGCAATCGCACCATATTATGCAAAGGCGAGCTTACCTTTGCATCCGAAGATGAAACCATAGCAACGGTAGATGACAAAGGCAATGTAACAGCAGTTAAAGCCGGTGAGACCAAAATCAAAGTTTCTGTAAAAGACAGCGATGTATATGCAGAAATCGCAGTAAAAGTAAACGGTGAACCGGTTGTGGAAAAACCAATCACAGGAGTTTCTGTAAAAGCAGACAAGAGCGAACTGAAAGTCGGCGAAACTGCAAAACTGACCGCAGTGATCACTCCGGAAGATACTACAGACAGCAAAGATCTGAAATATGAATCCAGTGATAAAGCAGTCGCAGAAGTCAGTGATGCAGGTGTGGTAACCGCAAAGGCAGCAGGAAAAGCAGTGATTACCGTAAGCAGTGCGGCAAGACCGGATGTGAAAGCAACGGTTGAGATCAACGTAAAGGCAAAGGATAACGAGCTAGAGACCAAAGAACCGGACAGCGAAACAGAAACAAAAGCTCCGCAGACCGAGACAAAGGCTCCGGAGACAGAAAAACCAGATGTACCGAAGAAAGTTCCGGCAAAAGGATCTGTTCATAAGAGTGCTGACGGCAAACTGGCATTCAAAGTAACAAAATCAGATGCTAAGAATGGTACGGTAACAGTAAGCAAGCTTCTGAAGAAAATGGTCAAGACTGTAACGATTCCGGCAACGGTGACCATTGACGGATACACCTTTAAAAAGTAACCGCAGTTGCAAACAATGTATTCAAAAATGCATCCAGACTGAAGAGCGTTGTGATCGGAGCAAATGTCAAGAGCATTGGCAAGAGCAGCTTCTACAAATGCAAGAAACTGGCAACGATCACCTTCAAGGGAATCAAAGCACCGGGCGTTGGAAAGAATGCATTCAAGTCCGGAAAATCAAAAGTAACGGTGAAAGTACCGAAGAAGATGAAAAAATCACAGCTGAACAAGCTGAAAAAAGCTCTGAAAAAAGCAGGCGTAAAGAAGGCATCTTATAAGAAAACAAAATAAGGATGCAATTGTCCTTTGTGTCAGGGCGATTCGCAGGCATCATCCAGGATGAAAAGCTGCAAAACAAAAAACAGAGTCCCGTTTTCGGGACTCTGTTTTTGTTACAGCAGTTCAGGATATCCAGGCATGTATGTCTCTGAAAGCCGTGGATCAGCGGATAAACCACACCTGGTCTTTTCGAAGCCTTCTGGATGCAAACCATGCACACAGTCCGGTGAATGCTCCGGTGAGAATTCCGCTGATGGTCAGCATCGGCAGATAAACAAGAATACTTGCCGAGCGAAGGATCACCATGGCGATACAGATCTGACCGAGGTTATGGAAAAGGGCACCGATCACACTGATAAAAGGGATGTGCTTTTTTCCCGAGCAGCCGAAAGAGCAGTGCCATGGCCACGAAACAGAACAGACCGCCGCACAGGCTGTAGGAGAAGGATACCATCTGCCCGGTCACCATGCTGGCGATCAGGATACGCATCAGAAGTACGCACAGAGCATCCTTCCAGGTAGCATAATACAAAAGCCACAGCGTAACGACATTGGCAAGTCCCAGCTTGATCCCGGGGATCGGGGCGAGCGGCGGCAGCATTGCCTCCACCACAAAAATCGTCAGGGCAATGGTCGTGTACATTGCCAGAAACGTCATATGTTTTACTTTCATACAAAACTCCATTCCGTCGCCCGATCGGGCGACATAGTTTGACAAAACTAACTGCATTATAACAAAACATACGGACACTGGCAAGAGACTTCGGCGGAACTTTGGAGAAATATTGGAGCAGCAGTGAGACGTCTCACATGCACTCGGCTTTACGATGTTAAGAAAGGGATGCAACTTTAGAATTATTTAATAGCCAGTTTATTGATTTTCTGCGGGCGGAGTATTAAGATGAGTCAAGAGACAAAAATCACGTATGACCCATCGCGTTTTCTGATATAGCCTCAGGCGGATCAGAGCGGTGTAAAAGAAAGATAAGGGCAAAAGAAAGGCCGGGTCAGAAGAAAGGGTATAGTATGAGACAGAAATTCGAAAAAATTTATGCAGGGCAGATATGGAATCGACCATTTTTCCAGGTTTTTACTGGTGGGAGCACTGGTATGCATCCTGCTTTCCGGTCTGCTGCGGGCATCGGCACTGAACTATGTCAGCTGGATTCTGCTGATCTGGATGTATTACCGCATGTTTTCCAAAAATATCCGGAAACGATGCGAAGAAGAGCGTATGTATATGGACACAAAAAGAAGGTTATCCGGTTCTGCAAAGGGGACAAAAGTGTGATCAGCGATTCCAAAACACACAAAATCTACCGCTGTCCGCATTGCAGACAGAAAATCCGTGTCCCGAGAGGGAAGGGAAAAATTGAGATCACCTGTCCTTCCTGCCGCAGTAAATTTATCAAACGGACCTGATTCTTGCAGTTTTGCATGAATTTGCTAAAAATTGCAGGAAATATGCTTGTGCATCACAGAAAAAAGTATTATACTTAGAAACATATCAAAAATATTTTGTCAGACTGTTGTACCAGTATTTATGGATTGAAAAAGCAGCAGGTAAGGCGTCAGGAGGATAACATGGGAAAAAATATTGACTGGTCAAATCTTGGATTTGGCTATGTAAAAACAGACTATCGCTATGTATCAAATTTTAAAAACGGTGCCTGGGATGAAGGTACATTAAGTACCGATGACATGGTTACAATCAGTGAGTGTGCCTGCGTATTACAGTATGCACAGACTGTATTTGAAGGTATGAAAGCCTATACAACAGAAGACGGACATATCGTAACATTCCGTCCGGACCTCAACGCAGAGCGTCTTGCAAATTCTGCAAAAGACTGGAAATGCCGGTATTCCCGAAAGATCGTTTCGTAGATGCAATCGTAAAACTGGTAGAAGCCAATGCAGATTATGTACCGCCATACGGCTCAGGTGCAACTTTATGTATCCGTCCGTACATGTTCGGAAGCAACCCTGTTATCGGCGTAAAACCGGCTGATGAATATCAGTTCCGCGCGTTCTGTACACCGGTCGGCCCATACTTCAAAGGCGGCGCTAAACCGATCACAATCCGTGTCACAGACTTCGACCGCGCTGCACCGCACGGAACCGGTCATGTAAAAGCTGGCTTTAACTATGCAATGAGCCTACATGCGATCATGGATGCACACCGTCAGGGATTTGACGAGAACATGTATCTGGATGCAGCTACCAGAACAAAGGTAGAGGAGACCGGCGGTGCGAACTTTATTTTCGTGACCAAGCAGATAACAAGGTTGTTACACCCAAGTCCAGCAGCATCCTTCCATCCATCACCCGTCGTTCTCTGGTATATGTTGCCAAGGAATACCTGGGACTGGAAGTAGAAGAGAGAGAAGTATACCTGGATGAAGTAAAAGACTTCGCAGAATGTGGTCTTTGCGGTACAGCAGCTGTTATCTCACCGGTTGGTAAGATCGTTGACCACGGCAAAGAAATCTGCCTGCCCAGCGGCATGACCGAGATGGGACCTGTCACCAAGAAACTGTATGAGACTCTGACCGGTATCCAGATGGGTCGTCTGGAAGCACCGGAAGGATGGATTAAGGTAATCCGCTAACGGAAATTACATTTTGTTTACAAAAATTAGAAGATTTTAAGAACCGCTCTTTGTTATAGTAATAGCGAGGGGTGGTTCTTTTGGGTTGCCGCAGGCAGCACCGCGACAGGAGGACTGTATGAGAATTGTACTTGCATCCGCTTCGCCGAGAAGGCGTGAGCTTTTAGAACAGGCCGGGATCGATTTTGAGATACTGATCGGCAGTACCAGAGAATGTATCACAAAAGAAGAACCGGGAGAGATCGTTGAAGAACTGTCACTTGCAAAAGCAAAGGGAGTTGCAGAAGCCGTGACAGGAGATGCTGTGATCATCGGGGCAGATACGATCGTTGCCAAAGGAAACAAAGTACTTGGAAAACCAAAAGATGCCGAAGATGCACATCAGATGCTTGCCATGCTTCAGGGAGAGAAGCATCAGGTTTATACGGGCGTGACACTGTTACAGAAAAAAAGGGGATGAAAAGATCATCCGGTCATTCCATGAAAGGACCGATGTCTTTATGACATCGATGAGTGATCAGGAGATCGAAGCGTACATTGCCACCGGGGAGCCGTTTGACAAGGCAGGCAGTTATGGAATACAGGGACGTGCAGGAATTTTCGTAGAAAGAATTGAAGGAGATTATTATAACGTGGTCGGACTTCCGATTTCCAGACTCTGCCGGGAACTGAAGAGCCTGGAAGCGGAGGATGACCGGAAAGAATGAAAGCAGGGTAACTGCACCGATGGCGGGCAGTTATAAAATGTAGAAGTACGGGGGCAGAGAATTATGGCAAACCGCATTCTTGTGGTAGAGGATGATACGGCGATTTCAGAGCTGATCTGTATGAATCTGGAAGTGACCGGCTACGAAGTGGTTCCGGTTCTGGATGGCAATGAAGTTGAGGGAACACTGGAGAAAGAGGAGGATTTTGACCTGGCACTGCTGGATATTATGCTGCCGGGCAAAGACGGCTTTGAACTTCTCGGAGTTATGAAAGAACATGGCATACCGGTCATTTATATCACGGCTAAGGCAGATGTAAATTCCAAGATCAAGGGACTGAGATCGGGGAGCAGAGGATTATATCGTCAAACCGTTTGAGGTTCTGGAGCTGCTGGTGCGTGTGGAGAAAGTGCTGGAGCGTACCGGAAAGCAAAAAAAGAGATCATACAGGTGAAAGATCTGGAGATCCATTTATCAGAGCATAAAGTGACCAGAAACGGGCAGACAGTCAGTCTGAAGCCGATGGAATATGATCTGCTGGTATTACTGGCAAAGAATAAAAATGTGGCATTTACCAGAGAACAGATGCTGAATGAAGTATGGGGCAGCAATTATCTGGGAGAGACAAGGACGATCGATGTACATATCGGACAGCTTCGCAGGAAACTGGATCTGTCGGATGTCATCAAGACCATTCCGAAGATCGGATATCGACTGGAGGAGTAGTATGAAGCTCTGGCAGAAAATATCTCTGCTCACGGCAGCGATTCTTTTGATCTCCATGGTAGTTTACGGTGGGATCACAGTGTATGAGACATCAAATTATAACATCAGGCAGACATCAAGTGCAGCGTCACGACAGGTGCGTGCGACCGCTTATGCACTGGGACAGAGTCTTGAAAATGCAGCTACGGAGGAGATGAGCGACACCGCAAGGAAAGCTTATCTCCAGTTTTTGCTGCGCAGATACAGCAGCAGAGATTACATGCTGCTTCAGGACTGGCAGCTTGCAGCTAATACCACGAATTTCGAGCTGACCGGAAACCGGCTTGAACAGTTTGATTCCTATGAACCGGTGGCAGCTTTTCAGCAGAAAAACGGCAGACATCTGATGATCGTCGGACAGAAGATTCCACTTTCAGACAGTAAAAATACATCGTATCAGCTTCTGCTGGTGCGGGATATTTCGGAAATTTATAACAATGTGCTGACGCAGATCGGCATGTTCCTGATCATTTTGGGTGCAATCGTTGCGGTGGCGATCAATGCGGTGTTCTGGATGATACGAAGAATGTTAAAACCGCTGCGTGACTTAAGAGAGACAGCCGGTGCGATCAGCCAGGGACAGCTGGACCGCCGTGTACGTGTGCGTTCCAATGACGAGGTAGGGGCACTGAGCGTCTCTTTTAATCAGATGGCAGACCAGATAGAATGTCAGATGGAGGAGCTGGCACAGGTTTCTGAGCGAAGGAAACAGCTTCTTGGCAGTCTGGCACACGAGCTGAAAACACCGATGACTTCCATCATCGGCTATTCAGATACGCTTCTGCATGTGAGGATCAACGAAGAACAGCAGAAAAAGGCACTGACGCACATCAACAATGAGTGTCGCCGTCTGGAGCGACTTTCCGGGAAGATGATGAATCTGCTGGAGCTTTACAACAACGAGACGATCCATATGGAGAAGCATCCGGTCAGCCAGCTGATCGGAAAAGTGGCGGAGCTTGAGAAGTATCATCTGAAAGAACAGGGGATCACACTGGAAACCAGGAGCGATGACACCGTTCTGCTCATGGACATGGATCTGATGGAGAGTCTTCTGGTGAATCTGATCGATAATGCCATGAAAGCTTCCAAAGAAGGTGATACCATTTATGTTGAAGCGGCCGGAACATGCATTCTGGTGGAAGACCACGGAAGAGGAATCCCGGCAGAAGAGATTCCGAAGATCACGGAGGCTTTTTATATGGTTGACAAATCCAGAAGCAAAAAAGCAGGCGGGATCGGGCTGGGAACTTGCACTTTGCACACAGATCGTGAAGCTTCATGGTGCAAAGATGGAGATCAAAAGCAAACCGGGCGTCGGTACGCAGATCCGGGTGATCTTTTCGGAAGAACAGTAAGGAGAAAAAAAATGAAAAGGGCAAAAAAAAGAATCTTACGAAGGATCGTATGGATCGGAATGATCCTGATGGCTGCAGGATTTCTGACCGGTTGTATGGAAACATCGGAAGATGACTGTATTGTAAAGGAAAAAAAGAGACAGAGACCGGAGACAGTATCCGTTCTTATTCTTCCGGCACAGAGGCAGTGGAGAATGTCAGCGTAGCAGAACAGGTACAGGCAGCGAGTCCCTGTATGCTGAGTGTGGAAGAAGGTAAGATTCATGTGGATCTTCAGGCGAGTGTTTATCTCCCGCAGGGAAACAGCATGAAGATCTACAAGGCAAAGACACGCTATTTCACGCAGGAAGATATGAATGGCTGGATCCATATCCTGACGCAGGGACAGCCGCTGAAAAACGACAAGGGAGATACGATTCCCTGGCGGGCACAGCAGGAGCTTAGCGGAATGGTGAATATGACAGATCCGTATGCTTCCTGGGCGGCGGCAGGCAAGAAAGTGTATCAGTTTGAAATGCAGAATCTGCGGGAAGACGGCTACAAAGAATCCGGTGTTTCACTCAGAAGGGAAGAATGTGAATATGTACCGTGGAGCAGGGATGACAGCTGGCAAATTCTGCATACAAAGGTTGGAAGAAAACGGATGAGAAAAGAAGCAGATGCTCTGCTTCAGACTCTGGGACTTGCAGAAGAGTTTCATTTTATGCAGTCACGGGCGGTTTACTGTACGGAAGATTCTGTGAATGAAAATACCGAGGAAGAAACGGAAACAGGCGATACCGGAGCCTCGGAGCAGAAAAATGGGCTGGAGGTTTTACTATACAAGGCAGGTGGACGAAGCACGGATCAACCAGAGCACAGACCACAGCCTGTCAGGGGATATCCTGTTCGGACTGGGCGGCAATCTGGATATGGCTTCCCCGGAAAACGAGGGAGAGGGATACGACGGAACAGGATCAGGGACGGAAAACTGGAAACCGAGCCGGGAAGCCGAAAGCTTTTATATTACCTTTGATGATGAAGGTCTTGCAGAAGTGACCTGGATCAACCCATGTATCGTAGAAGAAAATGAGGGCGGAGGAGTTTTTCTGCTTCCGTTTTCAGATATTCTGCAGGTCTTTCAGAAATCGATCACCAAACAGTATATTCTCGAGATGCTCTCCGGCAACGGTCTGGAGGTTTCCGCGACCATTCAGACGATCCGGCTTGGATACCGCAGGATCGAAACCGAAGACAAAGACGGAAAAAAGAAAAAAAGAGCAGATTATCCCGGTCTGGGATTTTATCGGTACTTACAGCAGTCCGCAGACGGAACAGCTGCTGGCAGATGCGGATGATCTCTGGGTGCAGTGTTACCTGAGACAGGAACGGACAGACAGTCTGCTTACGATCAATGCAAACGACGGAACCATCGTAGACTGGGGAAATGAATTATAATTACGGTTCAGATTGCCTTGAGGGGAAAACTCTGTTATACTCTTACTATCTAGGAAGTGAAAGAAGGAGAAATCGTATGCAAAAATATGGAGAAATCAAAGATCTTGTAAATGCTGTTCTGGAAAGTTATGATAAATATCCGGTCATTCAAAACATCGACTGCCGCAGCCGGATCAACAGTGAGAGTGTCAGCGACCTTCTGGAAATGATTCGCAAGATCCTTTTTCCGGGCTATTTTGAGATAAAAAATCTTCGAAAAGATTCGATCGAATATCATGTCGGAGAACTTCTGGAAAACATAGAGTATAACCTGACCAAGCAGGTCATGATGGCATTGCCGCACAGCAGCAAGTACCGTGAGGCAGATAAAGAGAACTTGATGGAAAGTGCAAGAGAGATCACGCACCGTTTTCTGGAGAAGATCCCGAAGCTACGTGATGTGCTGGCGACCGATGTCCAGGCAGGATACGAGGGCGATCCGGCTGCGTTTAATACCGATGAAGTCATCTTTTCTTATCCGGGTATGTATGCGATCACGGTCAACCGTATTGCACATGAACTCTATCTGCTCGGTGTGCCGCTGATCCCGCGTATGATGACCGAACATGCACACAGCCTGACCGGGATCGACATCCATCCGGGAGCATCGATCGGAGAATATTTTTTTATCGACCACGGTACCGGTGTTGTGGTCGGTGAGACCACGGTGATCGGAAAATATGTCAAGATTTATCAGGGTGTGACACTTGGTGCACTTTCCACCAGAGGAGGACAGAGCCTTCGCGGTGTGAAACGTCATCCGACCCTGGAAGACAACGTAACCGTATATTCCGGAGCATCGATCCTTGGCGGAGAGACCGTGATCGGCACCGGAGCGGTGATCGGAAGTAATGCATTTATTACATCTTCCGTACCGGCTCAGACGAGAGTCAGCATCAAAAATCCGGAACTGCAGTTTAAAGACCGCTCCAGAAAGGCATCTGAGCTTGGTCAGGAAGGATTCTTCAACCGCAAAGAAGAGGACTAAAGAAAAGGAGTAGTATCGTGAAGTTTTTTCATATAGCAGATACACACCTGGGAGCGATCCCGGATGCCGGTTTTGCGTGGAGTGAAGAACGCAGAAGCGAGATCTGGGAGAGCTTTCGCAGTGTTGTGGCAAAGGCAGATCGAGAGGAAGTGGATCTGCTGCTGATCGCAGGAGATCTGTTTCACAGACAGCCACTGATGCGCGAGCTCAAAGAAGTCAACTATCTGTTTTCCACGCTGAAAAAAACAAAAGTTGTGTTTATCATAGGAAACCATGATTACCTGAAAGTAGACTCTTACTATCTGGATTTTCCGTGGAGTGAGAATGTGACCTGCCTCCGGGGCAAGGAATGTGAAAGTGTCGTGTTTGAGGATCTGGATACGGAAGTGTATGGATTAAGTTACCATACAAGGGAGATCAAAGAGCCGAAATATAATGATCTGCAGCCGGAGAAAAAGGCCGGTTTTTCCATTCTGCTCGGGCACGGCGGAGATGCAAAGCATATTCCGATCGACCGCAAAAAGCTGCTTCTGTCGGGCTTTGACTATATTGCACTTGGACATATCCACAGACCGGAGATGATAGAGCCGGACCGTATGGCGTATGCCGGGGCGTTAGAGCCGATTGACCAGAATGACATCGGTCCTCATGGCTTTATTGAAGGGAAATATAACGAAGGCAAGCTGAGTATTTCGTTTGTGCCGTGGGCGTGCAGAGAGTATATCCCACTTGAGCTGGATACGAAAGAATGTCCGACCAACCTGGCATTTCAGGAGACAGTGCGGATGCGGATGGCAGCAAAGGGAATGCAGCATATTTATAAAGTGCTTCTGCAGGGATATCGTGATCCGGATATTGTATACGATCTGGATGCCTGCAGGAAGCTTGGAAATATCGTAAGCGTACAGGATGAGAGCGTTCCGGACTATGATTTTGAACGGCTTATGCGTGTCCATGCGGGCGATATTGCCGGAAGATACATCCAGACTCTGTATCATAAAGACATGAGTGATACAGAGAGAAAGGCATTGTATTACGGAATACATGCACTGCTGGAGATGAGAGGATAAAAAGTACATGCGGATACTGGAATTAGAAATCATTAATTTTGGAAAATTCAACCACGAGACAGTCACATTTCATGATGGAATGAATCTGATCTATGGCGAGAATGAAATGGGAAAAACAACGCTTCATTCATTTATCCGCGGTATGTTTTTCGGGATTGAAAAGCAGAGAGGGCGGGCAGCCAGAAAAGATGAATACAGCATCAGGGAACCGTGGTTTCATGCAGGACAGTTTGCAGGTATCATGCGATTTGAGAGCGGCGGCAAAATCTTTCGTCTGGAGCGAAATTTTTTACCGCAAGGAAAAAGAGCGTCAGCCTGGTATGCGAGACAAACGGTGAAGTACTGTCCGTAGAAAAGGGCGATCTTCAGGTTCTGATGGAAGGCATGAATGAGGATGCTTTTCGCAATACCGTGTTTTTTAATCAGCAGTCGGCAGCGACGGACGAAGGTCTGGCAAGAGAACTGCGAAATTACATGACCAATCTGCAGAATTCCGGAGACGGTGAGATGAACGTCAGTGCGGCGATCAAGAGCCTGGAAAGCCAGAGACGGCATCTGGAATCCGAACAGAAGCGTCTGGATGCAGAACAGGCAGAAGAGCTGGAAAGCCAGCAGATGCGTCTGGAGTACGTGCGTCAGGAACTGCTGGAGCTGTCCGAAGAACAGAAACACTGTGAAGTCCAGATGGCACGCATCGCAAAAGAGCGGATCGCACTTCAGGCGAGACTGACAGAAAAAAGAGAAGCCTGGAGAAAATGAAGCGGGAACTGGATATTCCGCTGGAAGAGAATGCCGGTAAAGATGAGATGGAGTCCTGGAAAATGCGAATGGAAGCAGGACAGGACAAACGCAGGATGCTGTGGCGTAACCAGGAGCTCTGGCTTTTAGGAGGCGGTGTGCTGGCACTGCTGGTTTGCATTCTTGTGCCGCATATCTGGATCAGTGCCCTTGTGCTTGCCGGATGGCTTTGGGATTTCTGCCATTTTTGTATGGAAGATCTACCGTCGCCATCAGGAGGAGCAGGAGCGGCAGGAGCGTATCCAGAAACGGATGCAGGAGCGTATGAAAAAAGAGATCCAGGCCGAGCGGGAGCGTTCCGCAAAACGTGAGAAGCTTCTGGAAGAAAAATACCATGAAGAAGATGAACTGGCTCAGCGTGAAAAAGAGCTGAACCTGGAATTTGAAAAGCAGATGTGGAATCAGGAACGCATCAGTGCGGAGAGCAAAGAAAAACAGGTTATTTTAAACAATCTGGAAGAGAGCCTCCAGGAATTGCAGGAAGAGAATGAGCAGAGCGGAAGTATCCAGGAAGAACTCGATGCGGTACGTCTGGCGATCATGACGATGAACCAGATCTCTGAGGATATTTACAAAGAATCTGCCGCACATCTGAATCAGAAAATCTCCGATATTTTAAGCCAGATCACAGAAGGACGTTATACCAGTGTATTTCTCGATGCAAACATGGAAGTACGTATCAATACGCCGAAAAAGCTGCTCTCCCTGGAACAGGTGAGCCGCGGCACGATGGAGCAGATCTATTTTGCACTGCGTATGGCGGTCGGTGAGATGTTCTGCCAGGATGAGACGATGCCGATCATACTGGACGATGCGTTTGTGATGTATGATGATAAGAGACTGAAACAGACACTGAAATGGCTCTATCACAGCAAAAAGACAGGTGATATTGTTTACCTGCCATGGAAGAGAACAGAGGATTCTGGATGAGATAAAGCAGGAGAACTAAATTTTTGAATGTGCAAACGAACGAATTCCCCGAAGGCACGCACGGATATTTTTGTAAGTGTATGGAATGTATAAAAATGAGAGTATAGAAGTGTATAGAGTGCCGGACGAAAAAGGCAGAACCCGTGACACGCATCGTTTCCTGTTCGATTTGTGCCGTCTATGATCCGCCGTTCGCTGGAACTCGCAGCTACGCTGCTCAGACACCGCTCGGCGGCGGAAACTAGACATAATTTTTATACAAACTGATCTAAAACGATATCATAGATAATGACCTGATGATTTGTGTTGTAATAACATAGATTATCAGGTTATTTTATATCAGATGTGCACAGAAGAATATGTCATGCGATGTATGATGTGCACCTTGCAGCAAGAAAGCCAGAAGCATTCTTGAACAAATATATAATAGAATTGTCCGACTTATTGTTGCAATTTTATAAAAATATTGGAAGTTGTTAGAAAAGTGTAAAATAAGAGGTTGCTTTCATTTATGGAGAAAAAGTAGTGCCCACATCTTGGTAGTATGAATCCTGTTTGCTCATGTGCAAATAAAATGCGTGATATTTGAGGTACATGTGGTATGTAAATAAGAACAGCCATAATGATTCGAAAACAAATCGTACTGACGATAGCAAGGCTTCCGTCGTGAGGTTTGCGATGTTTCCGCCCCCGAGCCGCTGTCTGAGCCTCGAAGAGGCGAGTTTAGGCGAAGGGCGGATAACACACGAGCGAACCGAACAGGAAACGAAGCGTGTCAGAAGATTGTTTTTGAACCATTATGGCGTTCTGTTTTCCAAAACTATTTCATTCTTAAATCACATCTGTTTGTGCAGGACAAACATTATGAATTGTGTTCTTTTTAAGAATTTATTGATCCGGTCTAATGGGTTTAACAGACTGCTGATGGATGCATCATGATTCAGCGTATCAATGATGTAAGCGATATACTTGCTGAGGTCGCAGTTGATATAATATGGTTTCTGGAGCAGCTCCGGTGTCTGGTATACCAGGTTGGTTGTCAGAATGAAATCAAACATGCCGGCTTCATAAGCCTTGTCAAATTTCTCCATACCGTTTGTGAACAGACCAAACGTAGAGCAGATAAATACACGGTTTGCTTTGCGTTTTTTCAGTTCTGCAGCGACTTCCAGAACACTTCCGCCGGAAGAGATCATATCGTCGATCACGATCATATCTTTGCCTTTCACATCAGAACCCAGGAACTCATGTGCAACGATCGGATTTGTACCGTTTATGATGGTAGCATAATCACGACGTTTGTAGAACATACCCATGTCGGTTCCCCAGAACGTTTGCCATGTAGATAGCACGTCCCATACCGCCTTCGTCCGGGCTGATGACCATCATGGTGTCTTTGTTCGGATGAAGATCCGGAACTGCACGGAACAGACCTTTGATAAACTGGTAAACCGGCTGAACCGTCTCAAAACCTTTCAGAGGGATTGCATTCTGCACACGCGGGTCGTGAGCATCAAAGGTAATGATATTATCAACGCCCATGCGGACCAGTTCGTTCAGTGCCAGTGCACAGTCCAGAGATTCTCTTCCGGTACGTTTGTGCTGACGGCTCTCGTAAAGGAACGGCATGATGACATTGATACGTCTTGCTTTTCCGCCTACTGCTGCGATGATACGCTTCAGATCCTGATAGTGGTCATCAGGAGACATATGGTTTGTATATCCGCAGAGATTGTAGGTCATGCTGTAGTTACATACATCTACCAGAAGATAAAGATCTGCTCCGCGGACGGATTGACGGATCACGCCCTTTGCTTCACCTGAGCCAAATCTTGGCACTTCTGCGTTGATCAAATAAGAATCCCGTTCGTAACCCTGGAAAGAAAGGCTGTTCTTGTGTTCATGGTTCCGCTCCTGTCTCCATGAAACCAGGTAGTCATTGACTTTTTGCCCAGCTCTTTATGGCTGTCCAGTGCGATCAGCCCCAGTGGTCCTACCGGGATGGTTTCTATACATCGTTCTTTTGTTGTCTGCATTTTGTTGTTGTCCTCCTACGCATACTTACTACATTTTAAATGAAAACCCAATCTTATACATACCTACTTTAACATAAAGTAAAGCAAAGTCAAGCCATTTTCAGCCCTGTTCACCAAGCTTTTTCATTAAGCGGATATCTTTGCCGATCAGTTTTCGCATTTTGAAATTACTGGAAATCCGCGAAAAGACACGCTCGGAATACAGATCCCGCAGAGATTCCAGAGAGAGATTGGTGGAAATGATCGTGGATTTCTTGTTCATCAGACGCTCATTAATACAAAGGAACAGCTGAGAAGCGACGAATGTATTCGTCATTTCCGTTCCGAGGTCGTCGATGATCAGCAGATCGCAGTCAAAAATGGCACTGTGCTGCTGCAAAACTTCATCTTCGGCATATTTTTTGCCGAACGTGGCCGTTGAGAGCACTTCAAACAGGTCAAAAGACGTAAAATAAATGACAGAATGTGCACTTTCAAGCAGTTCCTTGGCAATGCAGTGCGTCAGAAAGGTTTTGCCGACGCCTGTCGCACCGTAAAAGAGCAGATTGTCGTGTTCCATATCAAAATTCTGTACAAAGTGCAGGCATTCATCGACGATTTTCTGGATGTTCTCGCGGGCATTTCTGCCGGTCACGCGGTCTTTCATCGTTTCGGGATAATAATGGAAGCAGAAATGGTCAAAATTTTCCGCTTCCAGGATTGAAGTCAGGTTTGACTGGGTGTAAAGCAGGTTGATCGCTGCCTGGCGGAAACAGTGACATTTCTCATTTCCGATATAGCCGGTGTCTTTGCAGTCCGGGCAGGAATAATGCATTTCCAGAAAATCTTCCGGGAATCCGGCATTTTTCAGCAAAGCTTTGCGGTGGATACCGTATGCGGCAATCTCTGTTTTCAGGTCATCGATCGAAGCAGCCTCCCCTTCCAGAAGGCGGCGGGCACATTTCATGCTTAAAGAAGCGATTTCTCCATTGATCTGTGAAAGCTCCGGCAGTTCCTTTTCTGCAAGGGCGATGCGTGCCTCCTGATCCCGGCGGTTCTGAAGCTGTTTTTGTTGTATTCGCGGATGATCGTATCGTATTGTGTGTTCGTCAGTGCCATGGCAGTCCTCCTACTGGTTCAGCAGCGATTCCAGATGATCAAAATCATAGTCACGCTGCGAGAAATTGTTGAATTTGCTTCCGGAAGTCACGGCAGGACGCTGTTTCGATGCCGCTTTTCCCGTCTTCTGATGTTTCTGGTCAAGTTCCCGGATTTCATTCAGATGGTGGATACCGCTTGCGTGCCAGCTTTCCAGGATTTTGTTGGCATACTGGAAACTCGGGTTCTGCGTCTGGGTCAGTGTGCGGCTGCACGCCTCCAGAATGATATCCGAAGTAAAATGCAGGTCATCAAACCAGTGGTCGATCATCTGCACTTCCGGTTTGCCGGGACCCCGGTCGCGGATGCCGAAAGCATTTAACACAGAATAATATTTCTGGCTGTACTGAGACTGGCGTTCCTTTGCCTGCCCGGCATTTGTGATGCCTTCCTCTGCCCATGCCAGAGCTACTTTATCTATGTAATGAAAACTTTTCGTTCCCCGTGAAATACAGTACTCGATCAGATATTCGATCAGCTCAAAATTAAAATGCAGCGAGTCATAATAATATAAAATAGAAGACATTTCAGTCGGCGAAAGACTGTGACCGAGGTAAGATTCTGCGATCAGCAGGAGTTGCTTGATATCCTGTTCTCCCTGAAGGGCAGCCATACGGTCTCTGGAAATCTTCAATTTCGGAGAAAGGACCTTTGCTTCCGTGGAATCATTCGGTTCGGAAGCCACTTTTTTTTGTTGCATTTTTGGAAACGGGTGCCTTTACAGATGCAGGGAGCACTCCGGAAGAGACAGAAGCAGCAGCCTGCTGCACGCTCTCCGGCTTTCGAACTTCCAGAAAGACCAGATCGCTGATGCTGCCGTCCTGGTCAAATGCCAGGTCGATCAGTCCCTGGTCTGCCCAGTACTGCAGGCCGCGGTAGATATCCCGCTCAGTATAATCAAAAAGTTCCGCAATGGATTCCAGAGGAATACTGCCATAGTCCGCCGCATGACGCAGCAGACAGAGATAGAGCTTGACGTATTCTCCGCCGGCCTGTGGCATATAGTAATCGATAAAATAGTTGGATACGGCAGTCATGTTGTTGGAAAACGGATGATGTAAACGTATATTTTTCATAAGGTAACTCCCTCCTGTGGAGCAATTCGCAGGCATCGGTTGAGGAAAAAAGGCTTTTCCCCGACATTTCTGTCCACTAGTATAGCATAAAAGAGATGCATTGAGAATAAGGGAAATAAGGGCAGAAAATCCACATGTTCTGCAAAAAAGAATGTGCAGAAACATGTGGATCAAAGGAATCAAGACCGGAAAACCGTGTGCAGATTTTATTCTCCGAGCAGTTTCTCACCGATCTTGACAACATCGCCGGCACCCATGGTGATCAGGACATCACCCGGCTTGCAGTTTTCGAGCAGACAGGTCTCAATCTTGTCGAAGGAGTCGAAATAATCCGCACAGCCGCCAAGAGCGTTCACTTTCTCTGCCAGCATGGATGAGCTGATGCCGAGGGTATCCGTCTCTCTGGCAGCATAGATATCAGCCAGAACGACATGGTCGGCAAGGGTCAGAGCTTTTGCAAAGTCATCCATCAGAGCTTTTTCCTTGTATAAGTATGCGGCTGGAATACGCACCACAGCTTTTTGTGCGGATAGTTGTGTGCAGCGTGGAGTGTAGCTTCGATCTCAGTCGGATGGTGAGCATAGTCATCGATAATCGTTACGCCGCCGATCTCGCCTTTTTTTCTCGAAACGACGTTTGGTGCCGCCGAATTTCTCAAGACCGATACGGGTATGTTCCATGGAAACGCCCATCTGATCGGCCAGGGCGATGGAAGCCAGAGCATTGCTGACATTGTGGATACCAGGAACGTGCAGCACAAAATGACCGAGCAGGGTATCTCCTTTATAGCAGTCAAAGGACGGATGTGCGAATTCGTCAAACGTAATATTGGAAGCATAATAATCGCTGGAAGCGTCCATACCGTAGGTTACGATCTTGCAGGTCAGTCCTTCTGTCAGCTGATCCAGGTGTTCAATCTCACTGTTGACGATCAATGTGCCGTCGTCCGGCAGCAGCTGGGCAAATTTGCGGAAAGAATGGCGGATATCATCAAAATCCTTGAAGAAATCCAGATGATACGCATCGATATTTAAGATCACGCTGATCTTCGGGAAGAAATGAAGAAAACTGTTCGTGTACTCACAGGCCTCGGTCAGGAACGTGTCATGACCGCCGACACGGATATTGCCGCCGATCGCATCGAGGATACCGCCGACCGAGATGGTCGGGTCCATATCTGCTTCCAGGAAAATGTAGGAAGCCATGGAGGTGGTTGTCGTTTTGCCGTGCGTTCCGGAAATGGCAACCGGCGTTTTGAAGTTGTGCATCATCTGACCGAGCAGTTCGGCACGGGAGAGCATCGGGATCTGTTTTGCTACCGCAGCGGCATATTCCGGATTGTCCGGGTGGATGGCGGCTGTGTAGACCACCAGATCCGGTGTGTCATCCAGGTTGGAAGCACGCTGACCGTAGTAGAGAATGGCTCCTTCGGCTTCCAGCTGCTTTGTGAGCTCGGATTCGTGGGCATCGGAGCCGGATACTTTGAAATGCTGCTTCAATAATATAGAAGCAAGCCCGCTCATGCTGATGCCGCCGATGCCGATGAAATGTATATGCATTGGTTTCTTGAAATCTATCTGATACATAGTTGTAGTCTCCTTTGTTGTTAAAGTCTGATTTTAGTATAAACTTTTTTTTTTGGGAAAAAAGAAAGAGCTTATTGGAAATCCGGCATAACTTTTACCGTGTTTTTAGGCAGATAATTCAAAGAGTTTTCGCAGAAAAATCGACATAATGCAATTATAATAAAAAAACAGGAAAATTTTTTTCAAAAATTTGTAAAAATGTTCACTATTTAAGAAACCTGTGATATAATAAAAAATACAACATAGATGATGCATTTCAGGCATCATGGGAACGGGAAAATGGTTCCTGATGTGAAAATAATATTAAGAGGTGATAGCGTGATTAAAAAGAAATGATAGCTATGCTATTGGCTGGAGGACAGGGAAGCCGTCTTGGTGTTCTGACTTCAAAAGTGGCAAAGCCGGCGGTAGCATTCGGCGGCAAATATCGTATTATTGATTTTCCGTTGAGTAACTGTATCAATTCCGGTGTGGACACAGTCGGAGTCCTGACACAGTATCAGCCGCTCAGACTGAATACCCATATCGGGATCGGTATTCCCTGGGATCTTGACCGCAATGTCGGCGGCGTTACCGTACTTCCGCCTTATGAAAAGAGTTCAAAGACAGAATGGTACACAGGTACAGCAAATGCCATTTACCAGAACTTGAATTATATGGAAACTTACAATCCGGAGTATGTCCTGATCCTGTCAGGTGACCATATTTATAAGATGGACTACGAAGTAATGCTTGATTTCCATAAAGCAACCAACGCAGATGTAACGATTGCAGTTATGCCTGTTCCTATGGAAGAAGCAAGCCGTTTTGGTATCGTTGTCACAGACGAAAACAACGTCATTACAGATTTCCAGGAAAAACCGGCAGAGCCAAAGAGCAATCTTGCATCCATGGGTATCTATATTTTCTCATGGAAAGCATTGAGAGAATCTTTGATCGCACTGAAAGACCAGAGCAACTGTGACTTCGGCAAGCACATCATCCCATGGCTCAAAGAGCGTGGAGACCGCATGGCTGCCTACGAGTACAACGGCTACTGGAAGGATGTCGGAACCCTCGGCTCCTACTGGGAGGCAAACATGGAGCTCATCGATATCATTCCGGAGTTCAACCTTTACGAAGAGTTCTGGAAGATTTATACATCCAGCGAGATCATTGCACCGCAGTATATTTCAGCAGATGCAAAAGTGGATAAATGTATCGTCGGAGACGGTACCGAGATTTACGGTGAAGTACATAATTCTGTGATCGGACCTGGCGTTACGATCAAAAAAAAGGTGCGGTTGTGCGTGATTCTATTATTATGCGAGGCACGACGATCGGCGAGAACGTAATGGTAGACCGAAGCATTATTGCAGAAGGTGTTACGGTTGGCAATGACGTAGAGATCGGTATCGGAGAAGAAGCACCGAACAAGTTCAAACCTGCTGTATATGCCTTCGGACTGGCTGTTATCGGCGAGAAATCCGCCATCCCTGCCGGTGTTAAGATAGGAAAGAATACAGCGATTTCAGGAATTACCACAGCAGAAGATTATCCAAATGGTATTTTGGAGAGCGGTGAATCTATTATAAAGGAAGGTGATATGGCATGAGAGCAGTAGGTATTATTTTAGCAGGCGGAAATAACCACCGAATGAGAGAGTTATCCCAGAAGCGTGCGATTGCTGCCATGCCGATCGCGGGTGGTTTCCGTGCAATCGACTTTGCACTGAGCAACATGACGAATTCTTCCATCCAGAAAGTTGCAGTGCTGACACAGTACAATGCAAGATCCTTAAACGAGCATCTGAGTTCTTCTAAATGGTGGGATTTCGGACGTAAACAGGGCGGCCTGTTCGTATTTACACCGACCACAACTGCAGACAACAGTTTCTGGTACCGCGGTACGGCAGATGCGATCGCACAGAATCTGGATTTCCTGAAGAAATGCCATGAGCCGTATGTGATCATTGCTTCCGGTGATGGTGTATACAAGATGGATTATAATAAGGTGCTGGAATACCACATCGAGAAAAAGGCAGATATCACCGTGGTATGTAAAGACCTTCCAAGAGGAGAAGACGCAACAAGATTCGGTGTTATCAAAATGAATGAAGACAGCCGGATCGAAGAATTCGAAGAGAAACCGATGGTAAGCAATTCCAACTGCATTTCTACCGGTATCTATGTGATTCGAAGAAGACAGCTGATCGAGCTGATCGAGCGGTGTGCACTGGAAGACCGCTACGATTTCGTAAAGACATCCTGATCCGTTACAAAAATATGAAGCGTATCTATGGTTATAAGATGAAAGAATACTGGAGCAATATTGCATCCGTGGATTCTTATTATAAAACAAATATGGATTTCCTGAAACCGGAAGTACGTGATTATTTCTTCCATCAGTATCCGAATATTTATTCAAAAGTAGATGACAATCCGCCGGCAAAATACAATCCGGGTTGTGAAGTGAAAAACAGCCTTGTTTCAAACGGCTGTATTATCAATGGTTATGTGGAGAATTCTGTTCTGTTTAAGAAAGTTTTCGTCGGAGAAAACTGCGTGATCAAGAATTCGATTATTTTGAACGATGTCTATCTTGGAGACAACACACACATCGAGAACTGTATCGTAGAGAGCCGTGATACGATCCGTGCCAATTCTTACCATGTCGGCGAGGACGGCGTCAAGATCGTGATCGAGAAAAACGAGAGATATGTGCTGTAAGGTATTCTTTAGTTTAGCAAAAACAGGTGTGGGGACCGGATATCCGGTTTAAACACGATATAATAAAATGGGGACGAAAAGTGCTTTTATCCGATAGCTGATACCGGATGGAAGCATTTTTTTCACAATTATATCACAATTCTTGCGTAAACTTGAAAAAAATAAAAGATGCAAAAATGACGAAAACAGGGGGAACAGGGAAAAATCTGAAATCAGGAAAGGGGAGTATATCCGTGAACAAAAATGTCATATTATTGATCGAAGATGAAGAAAAATTATCCAAGACACTTGCAGAATATCTGGAGTTGAACGGATACCGTGTACTGCGGGCACTGAACGGACTGGAAGGGCTGTCGATGTTTTATGACCATATGCATGAAGTGGATCTGATCCTGCTGGATATCATGCTGCCGGGTATGGATGGCAGTGAGATCCTCAAGGAGATTCGCAAAAATCCAATACACCGGTGATCATGGTGACAGCAAGGGACTCGATCCACGATCAGCTTCTGAACTTTGCAAACGGGGCGGATGATTATATCACGAAACCTTATGCACTGGCGATCGTCAAGGTTCATATTGAGGCAATCCTGAAACGTGCCGGAAAACAGAAAGAGAGGGTGGAAGTCGGACACATCGCGGTGGAGCCGGATACCTGGAGAGTGTATGTGGATGAAAAGGCGATCGAGACAACACCGAAAGAGTATGAACTTTTAAGTTATCTGATCAAGAATAAAAATGTCGTTATGACAAGGGACAGCATCCTGGAATCGGTATGGGGATATGATTACAGCGGAGATACGCGTACGGTGGATACTCTGGTAAAACAGCTTCGCAGGAAGATTGCACCGTATGGAAGTTATATACGTTCGGTGTATGGTGTCGGTTATATATTTGAAGGAGAGGAAAATGAAACAGCAGAAGCTTAGGGCAAGTATGCTATTGATGGAGCTGATGTTTCTTCTGATCGTGGTCGGAGGAAGTGTGCTTCTTTATAATATGTTTGCACCGGCTTATTACCGGCATCAGAAGAGCCGGGTGATCGAAAAAGCATACGAAGAAGTAAAACGCATGGATCTGTCAGGGATCGGCGATGAAGAGATGGAAACATTCAAAAGCTATGAAGGGCAGAATCTGACATTTACCATAGCAAATAAAGAGATGGATCCGGTTTATACAACCGGATCTTCACAGGATAATTTATATCAGGAAGAAAGACAGGTGCACCGCAATATTGTTGTATACCGCAAATTTTTTGAAAAAAAGATCCAAAAGTACAGTTCTGGAATGCAAGAGGAAAAGAAACGTTATGGTTATTTGGAAGGCTGAAACAGGGCGATGAGCGTTATTTTGTGTGTGTGAAAGAAAATGTACAGAAAGTCTACAGTGCCCTGTTCTATACTGAAAAATTTTTACTGCTCGTGGTTGTTTTTTTCCCTTCTGAGCGGTTGTGCATTTATGTACTGGCAGTCGCGAAGGATTGCAAAGCCGATCGAAGAACTTTCCGGTGTTTCGCAGAAACTGACTGAGCGTGATTTTTCCGTGCGGGCAAAAGATTACGGAACGTATCAGGAGATCAGTGTTCTGGCACATAATTTCAATACGATGGCAGATGAGATTCAGGATTATATCCAGAAACTGGAAAGCAGCAAGGATGCACTGGAGCGTTTCAATAAAATGCGGAATGATTTCACGGCAAATGTCACACATGAGCTGAAGACACCGCTGGCGGTCATTTCCGGACAGATCGAGCTTTTGCAGGCGATGGGAGATAAGGTGGATCAGGATTATTATTTCTCGTCGATCCGTGAAGAAGTGCAGAAGATGAGTGATATGGTTGGAAATCTGCTGAGTATTTCTTCTATGGAGCATGAATTGGAAAATGTGGAGAAGCAACGTCTGAACTTATCAGAAACAGTAGAATATATGATGTTGAAATACGATGCACTGTTTCACAAAAAGAACCTGAAGATCGCAAGCGAGATCGAAAAGGACTGCAGGATCCTCGGAAACCGTGAATACATTGAGCAGGCAGCGGGAAACTATATCATGAATGCTTTTGCACATTGCGGCGAGGGAAGGCACATGAAAATTTCTCTGGCAAAGAAAGACGGAAAAGCGGTTTTTGGTGTTTACAACGACAGTGAACCGCTCACAGACAAAGAGAAAAAGAAAAATCTGGGAAAAAATATTACCAGGGAGAAGAACAGGCAGGGCACAGCGGACTCGGACTTCATATTGTAAAGACTGTGATCACGATGCAGGGCGGAGAATATGGTGTGGAGAATGAGAAAACAGGGGTAAGGTTCTGGTTTTCCTTCCCACTTGTGTAAAAAATGTGAAATCCGAAGACAGACTTGAAAAAAGAGCAGATTTAGAGTATGATGTGCTGGTAAAAAAGAAAAGAAACAAAACAGGTAAAAAGCCCGGCTTTTGAAAGTGGGATACCCCCACAGAAAAAGGCGGGTAAAATTGTCGTTGGAGGTAAGGATATGTATATAATCGCAGGACTTGGAAATCCTGGCAAACAGTATGCACAGACCAGACATAATGTCGGGTTTGACACGATAGATATATTAGCAGACAAGTATAATATCAGCGTGGATACAAAAAACACAAAGCACTCTGCGGAAAAGGCATGATCGAAGGTCAGAAAGTGGTGCTTGCCAAACCGCAGACTTTTATGAACTGAGCGGCGAGAGTGTGCGGGAACTGGTTGATTTCTATAAGATCGATCCGGAAGAAGAACTGATCGTCATTTACGATGATATCAGCCTGGCGCCGGGACAGATCCGTATCCGCAAAAAAGGAAGCGCGGGCGGCCACAATGGCATCAAAAACATCATTGCCAATCTTGGCACCCAGGTTTTTAAACGGGTGAAGGTCGGAGTCGGTGAGAAACCAAAAGGATATGATCTGGCAGATTATGTGCTGAGTCGTTTTCCAAAGGATGAAAGAGTGCTGATGGAGGAAGCCTTTGAGCGGGCCGGAGAAGCAGCCGTCTGCATGATGAATGACACCATGGAACATGCGATGAACCAGTTTAACAAGAAGACGGAAAAATAGACAGGGGCTTGAATGGGAGGTAGCAGACGGATGAGAGCTTTTACAGAACCGCTTCAGGAGCTTGAAGAATTTCAGAAAATACAGCAGGCACTGAAAAAGCAGTCAATCCAGGTGACAGGATGTATCGATGCCCAGAAAGCACACTTTATCTATGCAGCAGGGGCGGCAAAAAAGAAACTGATCGTCACATACAGTGAACTGCGTGCAAAAGAACTGTGTGAAAATTATCGCCTGTTTGATAAAAATGTGCTGTTTTACCCGGCAAAAGATCTGATCTTTTACAGTGCCGATGTGCAGAGCAATCTTCTGGTACAGCAGCGGATCCGTGTACTGCAGAAACTGATGGAAGAAGAGGAAGTGACCATCGTCACGACCATGGGCGGTATCATGGATCATCTTCTGCCGCCGGAAGTTTTTCAAAAGCAGGTCGAGACGGTAGAGAGCGATTCGGAATTTGACATGGAGCTCTGGAAAAAGAAACTGACAGCCATGGGCTACGAGCGGGTTGGACAGGTCGAAGGAAGCGGGCAGTTTGCCGTGCGAGGCGGTATTCTCGACATTTTCCGCTGACCGAAGAAAATCCGGTCCGCATCGAGCTGTGGGGCGATGAAATTGACTCCATCCGCAGTTTTGATGTGGAAAGCCAGCGTTCCATTGAAAATCTGGACCGAATCCGCATTTATCCGGCGGGCGAATTTATTGCTGATGACGGGCGGATCAAAAAAGGGCTTGCGGTGCTGGAAAAAAAGAGGCGAAAAGGCTTGCAGATCAGTTCTTTCAGGAACGGAAAACAGAAGAATCGGCACGCCTGAAAGCTTTTGCAGAAGAGGTAAAACAGAGTCTGACGCAGTGGAAGCAGATGTCTGTGCTCGATGGTCTGGCTCCTTATTTTTATGACCGGATGGTTTCGTTTGCGGAATATTTTCCGAAAGAGGCACTGGTGGTGTTAGATGAACCGAACCGCCTCTGGGAGGAAGCACAGGCGATCGAAAAGGAGTTCCGGGAGAGCATGACAAACCGACTGGAAAAAGGGTATGTGCTGCCGGGACAGATGAACCTGCTCTGTGAGAGCCAGATGGCATCCGAAAAATTGCAGAAACATCGCTGCATGGGGCTGTGTATCGCGCTGGAGGCGGCAGGACCACAGTGGCATTTTGCGGAGCATTTCAGCATCGATGTACGCAGTGTCAACACCTACAACAACAGCTTTGAACTTCTGGTGAAGGATCTGCAGCAGTGGAAGAAAAAGGGAGAACGCGTGATCCTGCTATGTGCATCCAGAACCAGGGCGAAACGTCTGGCAGAGGACCTTCGTGATCATGAACTGCGGGCATTTTATTCGGAAGATGCCGACCGCATCGTACAGCGAGGCGAGATCATGCTGCTTTACGGAAGTGCCCACCGCGGGTATGAATATCCGCTGATCAAGTTCCTGGTGATCTCGGAGAGCGATATTTTCGGCAAAGAAAAAGAAAAAACGCAAAAAGATCAGACATTACGAAGGTAAGACGATCCACAGTTTTTCAGAGCTTTCTGTTGGCGATTACGTGGTGCATGAAAACCACGGCCTCGGCATCTACCGCGGCATTGAGAAGGTAGAAGTCGATAAAGTCACAAAAGATTACATGAAGGTGGAGTATGCCGGCGGAAGCAACCTTTATGTGCCGGCAACGCAGCTCGATGTCATCCAGAAATATGCAGATTCGCAGGCAAAACGCCCGAAACTGAACAAACTGGGGACGCAGGAGTGGGGGCGTACCAAGACAAAAAGTACGCAGTGCGGTCAAAAACATCGCAAAAGATCTGGTGCAGCTCTATGCGGCGAGACAGCGGGAAGAGGGATTCTGCTATGGAGAGGACACGATCTGGCAGAAAGAGTTCGAAGAGACGTTTCCGTTTGATGAGACGGACGATCAGCTGGAGGCGATCGAGGCGGTGAAACAAGACATGGAGAGCAAAAAGATTATGGACCGCCTGATCTGCGGCGATGTCGGATACGGTAAAACCGAGGTTGCAATCCGTGCAGCGTTCAAGGCAGTACAGGAGAGCAAACAGGTGGTATTTCTGGTGCCGACGACCATCCTTGCCCAGCAGCATTATAATAATTTCGTCCAGAGGATGAAAGTTATCCGGTGCGTGTGGATCTGCTCTGCCGTTTCCGCACGGCAGCAGAACAGAAAAAAACGCTGGAAGACCTCAAAAAGGACTGGTTGACATTGTGATCGGCACGCATCGGGTGCTCTCAAAAGATGTGCAGTTCAAGGATCTGGGTCTTCTGATCATTGACGAGGAGCAGCGCTTCGGTGTCACGCACAAAGAAAAAGATCAAAAAGCTGCGGGAAAACATCGATGTACTGACCCTGACGGCAACGCCGATACCACGGACGCTGCATATGAGCCTGGTTGGGATCCGCGATATGAGCGTTCTGGAGGAAGCACCGATGGAGCGTGTGCCGATCCAGACATATGTCATGGAATACAACGAAGAGATGGTGCGGGAAGCGATCAGCCGGGAACTGGCACGGGGCGGACAGGTCTACTATGTCTATAATCGTGTCAACACGATCGTAGAGACGGCAAATAAGATTGCATCGCTTGTGCCGGAGGCGAGCGTGGCATTTGCCCACGGACAGATGAGCGAGCGTGAGCTGGAAAAGATCATGTACGGCTTTATCAACGGAGACATCGATGTGCTCGTGTCAACAACCATCATTGAGACAGGGCTCGATATCCCGAATGCCAATACCATGATCATCCACGATGCGGACAATCTTGGCCTGTCACAGCTCTATCAGCTCCGCGGCCGCGTCGGACGGTCGAACCGGACTTCCTACGCATTTCTGATGTACCGCAGAAACAAGATGTTGAAGGAAGTGGCGGAGAAGCGTCTCCATGCGATTCGTGAATTTACCGAGCTAGGAAGCGGCTTTAAGATTGCCATGAGGGATCTTGAGATCCGTGGCGCCGGAAATCTGCTGGGCGCAGAGCAGCACGGCCATATGGAGGCAGTCGGCTACGATCTTTACTGCAAAATGCTCAACGAGTCCGTAAAAAGAACTCAAAGGTGAGACGCAGCCGGAAGAAGAATTTGATACCGTCATCGATCTGGATATTGATGCTTTATCCCGGAACGTTATATTAAGAATGAATTCCAGAAGCTGGATGTCTATAAACGCATCGCCACGATCGAGAGCGAAGAAGAATACGATGATATGCTCGAAGAACTGATGGATCGTTTCGGAGAGCCGCCAAAAGCGGTGCAGAACCTGCTTGCTGTGGCAAATTTAAAAGCGATGGCACACCGGGCATGGCTGACCGAGATCGCACAGAAAGGCGACCAGATCCGCTTTACCATGTTTGAGCGGGCAAAGGCAGATCCGGCAGGGATCGAGCTTCTGGTAAAAGAGAGCAAAGGGAAAATGAAATTTGTCATAGATACCAATCCTTACTTTATTTATATGAAGCCGCGTAAAAACGGAAAAGATAATGAGGATGTGCTGACACTGGTACGCAGCCTGACGGAAAAGATGATAAAAAATCTGGCATGTGATGTATGATAAGCTCCTTGAAATAAGAATGTCAGGAATGTTTTAGAATATCGGATGGCAATTGACGTACCGGGTGAAAAAGGATATAATAGCAGACAGTATGGTGCCTGAAAGAGGATTTTTTGCGGCCGGATGCCGGAGGTATTCTTGAATGAATGGCACCAGTTGATCAGGAGGAAAAAGACAGTGAAAAAACAATGAAAAACAGACTGGCAGTCGCAGGACTGTGCTTTTTACGCTGACAGCAGGGATGCTGACCGGATGCAGTGGAAATTCAGGCAAGGCGATCATTACATTGGACGGACAGAAAACAGAATATGCAGTGGCAAATATCATGCTTCGTTATAGCCAGGCACAGATGCAGGCATTTTACGGAGCTTATCTTGGAGATAATCTGTGGTCACAGTACGGCGATTCCACAAAGAGCACGATGATGGATACCCTCAAACAGATGCTGATCCTCGAACAGCATCAGGACGAGTATAATGTGAGCCTGACAGACGATGACAAAAAGAAGATCGATGAAGCTGCACAGCAGTTTATGGATGACAACGACCAGGCAACCCTGAAATCCATGGGTGCGACAAAAGAACGTGTGGCACGTGTTCTGGAACTGTACACGATCCGCAATAAAATGTCAAATGCGATCGTTGCAGATGTTGATACCAACGTAACTGATGACGAAGCAGCCCAGAAAACGATCAATTACGTGGTATTCAGCACTGCAGATACGACCGATTCGGATGGCAATAAAGTGGTACTGACGGATGATGAGAAAGCAGCTTTGCTTGCAAATGCACAGAAAGTACGTGATGCAGCAGCAGGCGGCAAGAGCATGGAAGATGCAGTCAAAGATGTCGATGACACCAAGACCGTGAGCAGCACCTCTTATGGTGATAATGATGAAAGTTACACCCTGGATGAAGCGATCCGCAATGCGGCAGATAAACTGAAAGACGGAGAAGTGGCAGATGAAGTGATCACCACAGATGCAGGATATTATGTCATCCAGATGAAAGCAACCTATGATCCGGATGCAACTGCAAGCAAAAAAGAACGGATCATCAACGAAAGAAAGAGCAGCAAATTCAGCGAAGTCTACGATGCATGGCAAAGTGCAGCAGACTACACACAGGATGATGCTCTGTTAAAAGAGATCACCTTCCATGATATTTACCAGATGGCAACCGAGGCTCAGAGCGAGACCGGAACGGAAAGTACAGAAAGTACCGAAGATGCCGGAAGCACAGAGGCAACCGAGGCTGCAAGTGAGACAGAGAGTGCAGCTGCAACAGAATAATTATCATGCTGGACGTAAAAAGGCAGAGCACGTGACACGCATCGTTTCCTGTTCGGTTTGTGCCGTCTATGATCCGCCGTTCGCTGGAACTCGCAGCTTCGCTGCTCAGACACCGCTCGGCGGCGGAAACTAGACACAAACCTCACGACGGAACCTTGCTACCGTCACTGTGCAGCTGCCTTTTTTCTGTCCAGCATATACATTTCTCAGGCTTTCAAAATTACCGCAAGATGGTACGGAGTTTCTTTTGATTCAGAAACTGGTGATAAAATCGCTAGGGTATAGATACGGGTAGATTTTATGAGTGTGCAGAAGAACATATAATGTATGATATACATCTTTTGGCAAAATAATAAACGTATTCTGAAATCAGGAAGATTGGAACTGCCAGATGCATTAGTGGGAAAAACAGCACAGTCATAACAATCAGAAAGTAAGTCAAGCTGACGGTAGCGAGGCTTCCGTCGTGAGGTTTGCGATGTTGCCGCCCCGGAGAGCCGCTGTTTGAGCCTCGAAGAGGCGAGTTTAGGCGAAGGGCGGCTAACACACGAGCGAACCGAACAGGAAACGATGCGTGTCAGCGGATTTACTTTCTGATGTTATGACGTCCTCTTTAACTATAGTGAAGTTCAAACTAAAAACCTTGACGTTCCACAGGTTTTATTGTATGATAATACTGAATATTTTCGGTGACGCGAATCGGGATTTCGTATTACTGAACAACTCGGGGACATTTCAAAGGGAGATATCCCCGCTTTTAGTCATTTAAGGAGGAAAAGTATGAAAAAGAAAAAGCAGCAAACAGTTGTTTTCTGTACTGATGGCAACCGCTATGGTTATGTCCGGCATCAGCGTTCCGGTTATGGCATCACCGGTTGACGATGCTATGGTACAGTCTGCTCTGGCAGAAGCCGGCGTAGAGACATCTGAAAGCAGAGAGATCAATTTCAACAAAGGCTGGAAGTTCCACTTTGGAGATGTAACCGGTGCAGAAACAAAGGATTACGATGATTCCAAGGCAGATCAATGGGGAGACTTAAATCTTCCGCACGACTTCAGCATCACACAGGAGCCGTCCAACTCAAACGAAGCAGAGTCCGGATTCATGCCGGGTGGTACAGGATGGTACCGCAAGAGCTTTACCCTGCCGAGTGATTACGCAGGCAAGAGTGTTGTCCTGAACTTTGACGGCTCTTATAATCATACATATGTATATGTAAACGGAACAAAAGTAGGCGAAAACCATTATGGATATAATGATTTCGCATTTGATATTTCAAAATACCTGACCTGCGACGGCACCACAGAGAACGTGATCAGCGTAAAAGTGGTACATCAGACTCCGTCCAGCCGCTGGTATTCAGGATCTGGTATTTACCGTGACGTAGAGCTGATCGTTACCGATGCCGTGCATGTTTCCAGAAACGGCACATACGTGACTACACCAAATCTGGCGACAGAAAAAGACGGCGATGTTACCGTTAAAGTACAGACCGATGTCCAGAATGACAGCAGTGCACAGGCAGCAGCCCAGATCCGCACAACAGTCCTGGATGCAGAGGGCAAAGCAGTTTCTGAGGCAGTAACCACAGATGTGACACTGGCAGCAAACAGCACAGCAGAAAAGAACAGACCCTGAAAGTAAACAAACCGGCACTGTGGAGCACAGAAAATCCGAACCTGTACTATGTACAGACCGAAGTTCTGGTTGGCGGCAAAGTGAAGGACACTTACAAGACAACCTACGGTTTCCGTTACATCAATTTTGATGCAAACACCGGTTTCAGTCTGAATGGCAAAAATGTAAAACTCAAAGGTGTATGTATGCACCATGACCAGGGTGCACTCGGAGCCGCATCAGAACGTGATGCAGTATACCGTCAGGTTGAAAAGCTTAAAGAAATGGGATGTAATGCGATCCGTACCTCTCACAACACACCGTCTTCTGTACTGCTTGAAGCATGCAACGAGCTGGGTATGATGGTTATGGATGAGACGTTTGACGGATGGGCATTCCCGAAAAACGGCAACAGCCAGGACTTCAGCACACACTTCAACCAGACCATCAGTGCAGACAACAAGCTGCTTGGTGCAACGACAGGCGACACCTGGTATAAATTCATTCTGGAATCAAATATCGAGCGTGATAAAAACGATCCGTCCGTTATCATCTGGGATATCGGAAATGAGCTGAACTTCGGTGTTACCGATTCCAGCCAGTACGAGCAGTACGCAAAGAACATGAAGAGCTACATCGAAGCAATCGATAAGACAAGACCGATCACAGTTGGTGATAACAATCCAAATGGTCTTCAGAATGCCAATACACAGGAGTTCCGTAACAAAGTATCTACTGTTCTGGCGAAGAACGGTGAGGGACTTGCAGGAGCCAACTATTCTATGGGATCTATGGCAGGTATCCATAAGACACATCCGGACTGGAAGATCATTGCTACAGAGTCAGCTTCTCCAAGCAACAGCCGTGGTATCTACAATACACTGTCTCAGTACAACAAGACAGGTGACTATCAGTGTACCGCATACGATACCAACGCCGTATCCTGGGGCAACACAGCACGTGAGTCCTGGTGGTACACGATCAAAGATGACTTTGTATCCGGTGAGTTTATCTGGACCGGATTTGACTACATCGGCGAGCCGACACCGTGGAACGGAACCGGAACAGGAAGCGTCAGCGGTGACAAACTGGCAGTACCGAACTCCTCTTACTTTGGTGTGATTGATACAGCAGGCTTTGAGAAGGATTCCTTCTATTTCTACACAAGCCAGTGGAGAGAAGATAAAAAGACACTGCACGTCGTACCGCAGAGCTGGAATGCAGAAGACTTAAGTATCTCCGGCGGCAAAGTACCGGTATACGTTTATTCAAACGCAGCAAAAGTAGAACTTTACCTGAACGACAAGCTGATCGGTACTTCCACAAGAACCCCGATCAAGACAGCAGCCGGTCATGAATGGGCTACTTACAGCAATGTATCAAACGATGCAGACCAGTGTACAGCAGTCAACGAATCACAGCAGTGGAAAGCCCAGGCAATCCAGTTCAAGGTAAAATATGCAGAAGGCACGCTCAGTGCAAAAGCCTATGATGAAAGTGGAAACGAGATCACAGACACGCTTGGTTCTGCTTCCGTTACGACAAACAGCGACAAAGGAAGCAGCCTTGCAGTTACCGCAGAGAAGACAGAGATCCAGGCTGACGGCAGCAGCTTAAGCTACATTGATATTGATGTCAACGACAAAGACGGACGTTTTGTAAGTGCCGCAGACAACAGCATCCGCTTTACCTTAACAGGTAACGGAACAATCGTTGGTGTGGATAACGGAAATCCATCTACCGTAGATAAATTCCAGCAGAAATCCGTTCTGACAAGCGACAAGACCGCAAAAATCAAGGCATTCAGCGGAAAAGCACTCGTTATCGTACGCAGCACCGAAGGTGCAGGCGGTTTCGTACTGAAAGCAGAATCCGCAGGTCTGAAAGGGGATTCTGTATTTGTAAGTACCGTAGGTGACAAAAAGGGTGAAGTATTCCTGAAAGATTACAAGATTGAATCAGAATACACCGTTACCATGGGAACCAAACCACAGCTTCAGACAGCCGTAACCGGTATCATGAGTGATGATTCCACACAGAAAGGTACGATCACCTGGAATCTGACAGCTGAGATGTACAACACTCCTGGCGAAAAAGTCCTGAACGGAACACTGAAAGTTGGAAACGAAGAAGTAGCAGTATCTGCAAACCTTCATGTAAAACCGATCATCGTGGCAGTACAGAACTACACAAGAGCAACCGTAAAAAATCTGGTTCCGACCCTGCCTTCAACTGTAGCCGGTATCCTTCCGGATGGCACAGCTTATGGTGCGTATGCAGTTACCTGGGAGTCTATCAAAGCAACGGATCTGGCAAACGTCGGTGATGTTGTAACAGTAAATGGTAAAGTTGACGTAGACGGCACAGAGATGACTGCAACGGCAACCGTACGTGTCGCAGAAGGCGAAGTAAAAGAAGCAGTCAACGTAGCAAAGGAATATAAGACTCTGACAGAGAGCTGCGGACAGCCTGCAGATAATCTGCTCTCCATCGTAGATGGTGTAAACAATGTTCTGGATAAGCCGAATATGCGATGGACAAACTGGAACGACCATCTGCTGAACTCTTCACCGGTTATTACGTTTACATGGGATGAAGTTTACGAACTGGCAAGCATCAATGCATGGTTCTTCGGTGATACGTTCGTATCCGCACCGGAAAGCGTAACCATCGCAGTGTCCGAAGATGGTGAAAACTTCAAAGAAGTTGCATTTACCAAGGGAGATTACCAGGTAAACCAGAAGAACGAACTGGTATTTGAAGATGTCCAGAAAGCAAAAGCACTGAAATTTACCATGAAACAGCAGGGAACAGGCTATGTTGGTCTGACTGAGCTGGAGATCTGGACAAGCACAAACGGTTATACATCCAACAGCACAGCGGAACTGAGTGATCTGAAAGTAAACGGAACAGCAGTAGCCGGCTTTGCAGCAGGCAAACTGGATGGTTATACCGTAAACGTAGACAGAGCAGACAAAGCGGTTGTAGAAGCAACTGCAAGAGACAATGCATCTGTAACAGTAGTACCATTTGATAAAGATGACGTTGTAAAGGTAATCGTTACCTCCGAAGATGGTAAGAAGACCAATACTTACAAGATCAAACTGAATGCAGAGAAAAAAGTAGCAGACAAAGAAACGATCGAAAAAAATCCAGGGTGAGATCAAGCTGGCAGAAACAATTGAGAAAGCAGAGTACACAGCAAGCTCTTATGCAGCATATGAAGCAGCTCTGAAAGAAGCTCAGGATATCGTAAAGAAAGACGGAGCTACAAGAGAAGAAGTAAATGCAGCACTTGCAAAACTGCAGACAGCAAGAGCAAATCTTGTAAAAGGCGTTGATCCGAAGCCGGAACCGAACCCGGAACCAAAGCCGGAACCAAAGCCGGAACCGACACCAAACCCGACACCAAACCCGACACCGAACCCGACTCCGGCCAACGATGTTCCGGCAAAAGGTGCTACGATCAAGTACAAAAACGCTACTTACAAGGTGACAAAATCTGCAGCAAAGGGTGGTACGGTAACACTTGTTAAGAGAAATAACAAGAAGACAGCCTTTACTGTTCCGGCAACCGTTAAGAGTGCGAACGGCAAATACACCTTCAAGGTAACTGCGATCGCAAACAAAGCATTCAAGGGCGATAAGAAACTGAAAAAAGTTGTGATCGGCAAAAACGTTCAGACCATCGGCAAGAGTGCGTTTGAAAAAGCAACAAACCTGAAGAGCATCACGATCAAATCCACTTCTCTGAAGAAAGTCGGCAAAAAGCATTCAAGGGTATCCATGCGAAAGCAAAGATCAAAGTACCGGCTAAGAAGCTGAGATCTTACAAAAGACTGCTGAAAGGAAAAGGACAGAAAGCAGGCGTTAAGATCACAAAATAAGCACATAGAAAAGCGGATACAAAGACAGCCCGATCGGAACTTATAACCATCGGAAAATCGTCCCCGGCAGTGAAAAACTGCCGGGGCGGTTTTTTTACTTGTAAAATATGTAAAAATGGATAAGATATATAGGATGCCAAAAGCGGTCTGTTTTTACCATTTTGGTATAAAAGAGAAAGTTTCTTTCAAATTGCAGTGAGAACGGAAAGGAGAAATTTTGAAAAAACTTCTTATATATCTTCGCGACTATAAAAAGAGAGCATTCTTGCCCCGGCGTTCAAGATGCTGGAGGCAACGTTTGACCTTCTGGTTCCTCTTGTTATGGCTGCGATCATCAACACAGGAATTGCAAACAAAGACAAAGGATACATTCTGTCACACTGCGGACTTCTGATCCTGCTTGGAGTGATCGGTCTGACCTGCAGTATCACCGCACAGTATTTTGCGGCGAAAGCATCCGTTGGATTCTGTACGAAGGTGCGGCATGTGCTGTTCTCACATATCCAGTCCCTTGGATTTGCGGAGATGGACAAGCTGGGTACTTCCACACTGATCACGCGAATGACGAGTGATATCAACCAGGTGCAGAGCGGACTGAATCTGTTCCTGAGACTGTTCCTGAGATCTCCGTTTATTGTATTCGGAAGCGTTGTCATGGCATTTATCGTAAGTCCGAAGGCGGCTGTTATTTTTGTTGTAACGATCCCGTTGCTTTCCATCGTTGTCTTTGGCATTATGTTGATCACGATGCCACTTTACCGGAAGGTACAGGGCAGCCTTGACGGGATCCTGGGGGGTCACCAGGGAGAATCTGACCGGTGTGCGTGTGATCCGTGCTTTCGGAAGAGAGGAGCAGGAGAAGGATCGCTTTGAGGAGAACAACGGACTTCTGGTACGCAGCCAGCTTCTGGTCGGAAAGATCTCCGCACTGATGAATCCGCTGACTTACGTGATGATCAACCTTGCGGTTGTTGTGATCTTAAATACTGGGGCGGTGCAGATCCATCTTGAAATATGCAGCAGGGCGATGTGGTAGCCCTTGTGAATTATATGAACCAGATTCTGATCGAGCTGGTCAAGCTGGCAAACCTGATCATTCAGGTGACAAAAGCAATGGCGTGTGCAGAGCGTGTTGCTTCTGTTCTGAACGTAGAGCCGGAAATGGAGTTTTCCTGTCCGGAAAACAATGCAAAAAACAGAAAAACAGGAACTTCAGATGAAGAAGTGGCATTTGACCATGTATCGTTCACTTACGGCGGTGCCGGTGCAGAAACGCTCTCCAATATTCATTTTACGGTGAAAAAAGGACAGACCGTGGGTATCATCGGCGGAACCGGAAGCGGAAAATCCACGCTGGTCAATCTGCTGGCACGTTTTTATGATGCAACGGACGGACAAATCCGCATCGGCGGTCACGATATCAGAAGCTATTCAAGAGAAGAGCTGCGTGGCAAGATTGGTATGGTCATGCAAAAAGCACAGCTGTTTTCCGGTACGATCCGTTCGAACCTTCTTTGGGGCAATCCAGGAGCGACCGATGAGATGCTCTGGGCAGCTCTTGAGACTGCACAGGCAGCCGAATTTGTACAGAAAAAAAAGAGAAACAGCTGGATGAACCGGTGGAGCAGGGAGGACGCAATCTGTCGGGAGGTCAGAAACAGCGTCTGACGATCGCCCGTGCTCTGGTGGAAGATCCGGAGATCCTGATCCTGGATGACAGTGCGTCTGCACTGGATTTTGCAACCGATGCAGCGCTTAGAAAAGCAATCCGTGAGTTGGATAAAGAGATGACGGTATTTATCGTCAGCCAGAGAACATCCAGCCTGATGCATGCCGATCTGATCCTGGTGCTGGATGACGGCAAGACCGTCGGCATGGGCACGCATGAAGAACTGCTCGGAAACTGTCCGGTTTATCAGGAAATTTATGAAAGTCAGTTTGGAAAGGCAGGTGAGACGGCATGATCATGAGAATCTGGAAACATATTCGAAAATACTGGTTTTATATTGTATGCAGTCTGATTTTTGCCGCTCTTTCTGTTGCATCCCAGCTCTATGTGCCGATCCTGACCGGAAATGCTATTGACCATATGATCGGAGTCGGAAAAGTAGATTTTGCGGGCGTGGCGGCGATCGTAAGAGTGATCGTGGCAGCGACTGCCGTGACGGCGATCTCACAGTGGATCTTTGGTATCTGCAATAACAAGATCACTTATAATGTCAGTCGTGACCTGAGAAATGCAGCGATCGCCAAGATCCAGAGACTGCGTTTCTTATCTGGATGCACATCCGACCGGAGATCTGGTCAGCCGTGTGATCGCCGATGTAGAGCAGTTTGCAGACGGACTTTTGATGGGATTTACCCAGTTTTTTACCGGAGTTCTGACGATCCTCGGAACACTGGGTTTTATGCTGTATGTCAATGTGCCGATCACGCTCGTTGTTGTGTGCGTCACACCGCTCAGCTTTATAGTGGCAGGCTTTATCGCAAAGAAAACGTATCGTAATTTCCATATGCAGACCGAAGTCCGCGGCGAGCAGACTGCATTTATCAATGAGATGATCGAAGGACAGAAAGTGGTACAGGCATTCTGTCATGAAAAAGAAAATGTGGATCAGTTTGATGAGATGAACGAGCGTCTTCAGAAGGCGAGCCTGAAAGCCATCTTTTTCAGCAGCATCACAAACCCGGCCACCCGTTTTGTCAACAACGTGGTTTATGCCGGTGTGGCTCTTGTCGGAGCACTGTTTGCCGTGTCCGGCGGCATCAGCGTCGGTCAGCTGTCCTGCTTTTTAAGTTATGCAAACCAGTACACAAAACCGTTTAATGAAATTTCCGGTGTTGTCACAGAGCTTCAGAATGCCATGGCATGTGCGAGCCGCATTTTTGAGCTGCTCGATGAAGAAGAACGCACTCCGGACAAAGCAGATGCGAGAGTACTGACGGAAGAACAGGTTGACGGAGCCGTAGAGATTTCCGATGTTTCCTTCAGCTATGTGCCGGACCGCAAACTGATCGAGCATTTCAATCTCTCCGTAAAACCGGGCGAGCGAGTGGCGATCGTAGGACCGACCGGCTGCGGAAAAACGACGATGATCAATCTGCTGATGCGTTTCTATTATGTAGATGCCGGCAAAATCTGCGTTTCCGGAACAGATATCCGTGATATCAGCCGCATTTCCCTTCGCAGAAGTTACGGCATGGTGCTCCAGGATACCTGGCTGAAATCAGGAACGATTTATGAAAATATTGCCTACGGCAGGCCGGATGCCACAAAAGAACAGGTCATCGAAGCTGCCAAAGCGGCTCATGCCCACAGCTTTATCAAGCGACTGCCGGACGGCTATGACACCGTGATCTCAGAAGACGGAGGCAATATCAGCCAGGGACAGAAACAGCTGCTGTGTATCGCCAGAGTCATGCTCTGCCTGCCGCCGATGCTGATCCTGGATGAGGCAACATCCAGCATCGATACCCGTACCGAGATCAAGATCCAGCAGGCCTTTGCCAGCATGATGAAAGGCCGCACCAGCTTTATCGTGGCACATCGTCTCTCGACGATACGTGAAGCAGATATTATTCTTGTGATGGACAGTGGAAAAGTTATAGAACAGGGAACACACGAAGAGTTGCTGGCGGAAAAAGGATTTTATGCAAAATTATATAACAGTCAGTATGAATTGTGATAGTTTTGTAAAGTAGTGTCCTTGTTTTGTAAAGAAATTCTGATATGACGACCGAAGCGGAGCGTAGATTGTAAGAGTTACTTCGTAACGGAGCAATTCGTGGGCATCAGTAAAAAAAGAACGTAACAGAAGGAAGGTGCTAAAGTGAAACAGATTGTCATATATAAATCGAGAACCGGATTTACGAAAAAATATGCAAAGTGGCTTGCACAGTCGTTAAACTGTGAGTGCATACCACAGGAAGATGTCGGCGGAGAAAGGCTCTCGGATTACGATGTGATCATTTTCGGGAGCAGCTTCCGTGCAGGAAATGTAGAAGAGCTGAAATGGTACAAAGAGACGATTCTGCCGTTTGAAAAGACAAACGTGCTGTTTGTGACCGGGGCGATGCCGCCGTCTTCTGCAGACGCTGTCAAGTCTATTGAACAGCAGCTGGGCAAAGGAGAGGACAGAGAAGTAAAAGTATTCTACCTGCAAAGCGGGCTGAATTATGAAGCGATGAATCTTGGCGATAAGCTTATGATGAAAGTCTTCTGCAAGATGATGAAAAGTCGCAAAGCACACAGTGAAGAAGAGAAAGCCCTTTTTGAACAGATGCAGAAATCCTTTGATGTCTGTGAAAAGGCAAATCTCGAACCGATGCTCAACTATATACAGGGATTATAAAAAACAGGAATGTTACATGATTAGAATATGAGATGTGACATTCCTGCTTTTTTGACTTTATATAATAAAAAGCATCTGTTATACGAATCGAACAAACGTATGTAAGATACGAAAAAATTCAGTTATATCAAGGACTTTCAGCAAAAAGAAAAAAGTGGATTTGATTGACAATTATAGGAAATAGGGGTACACTGTTGGCGTAATAGAGGGCTAATTTCATAGGAGTTTTGTGGTGAGATTGCGTTTATGTGATCTCTTTAAAGGAATCCGGTGAGAATCCGGAACAGTTATTCCCTGCTGTATGGGGGACGAAAAAGATTATTTGCCACTGGTTAGTCAAACTGGGAAGGCATCTTGAGTAGGAGGAACCCAAGTCAGAACACAAACACAAAACCGGTTTATCAGCAACGTCCGCAGGCATAGCGGAGGTGTATTTTTGTCCCCTTTTGCCCGGTGTCTGAAAATTATGAAATTGGAGAACACACAGAAAGGGAAGGAGGAAAACGAAAAAGGAAAACACAGATGTGAGCATGTGTAAAATAAAAAAAGCAAACAGAAGCGAATCGCCAAAAAGCGAATGAGGAGGAACAAATGGAACGAAGAGAAAAAAAGATTTGCTTCCAGAATTCTGGCATGGTTTCTGACCTTTTTGATGATCACAACCATGATTCCGACAAGTGCATTCGCAGCACTGCCGGCACAGGACACGGGAGCAGTTGTTTCAGAGGATGCGTCATCGGATGAAACAACGCAGGATGGTATTCTTTTAAAGACAACTTTGACGGACAAGCTTAAGGTAAAAGGACAGCGCAAGCTGTTCGATGTCTGGGCAAGAGATGCTGAGGACAACACGCTCAAACCGACAGCAACTCTTGACGGACAGGTACTTTCGGCAACCTGGGTGATAATGTAAAGACAAGCTTTACGCTGGATTTCCAGGGCATGGAAGAAGGAGAGCATACCGTTGTTATTTCCGCAGAAGACGGAAAAGGAGCATCGAAAACACAGACTTATACCGTTATTTATCAGAAAGCCAAAAAAGGCGAATTTATCGGTTATGCAACGGTCAGCATTGAAGCCTTTACAATCTCAAAAGGTTATATCGTAGAACCAGTTCTGATGCCGGTTTACGAAGGTGACAATGCAGCGAAAGCATTTGTAAACCTGATCCGTGAAGAAGGCTATGATGTAGAATACACCGGAAGTCTGACCAGCGGTTTCTATCTGTCCCATATCGTAGGATCTAATGCAAAAAACCCAAAGAATGCGACAAAGAAACTGGATCTTGCCGGTGCAGCACTTGAGCCGCATATGGCAGAAAAACTTCCGGATCTGATGTTTGACGCCGACGGCGGAACAGAAGGTTCTCTTGGTGAATTTGACTACAACTACATGTCAGGATGGATGTACTGTGTAAATACGGTATTCCCGAATGTAGGATTTGCAGATTATTATTTGTCTGACGGCGATGTCATGCGTGCACAGTTTACTCTGAAGTACGGCGGTGATATCGGAGGTTCCAGCGGTATGGGCGGCGGCTATGATGATTCTTACAGCGTCGCAAACAAAGATGTGCTGACCACCACTCTGGCAAAGATCAATTCTGCACCGAACAGTGCCGAGCTGAAGGCAGATCCGGATATCGCAGCAAAGATCACAGAAGCAAAAGAAGTTCTGCAAAATATTGTTGCAGAACAGAGTGAAGTAGATAAAGTAAACGATGAACTGAACAAACTGCTTGGCGGTGAGATCACAAGTATCACACTGGATCAGAGTGAGATCACACTGGAAAACGAAGGTACCATGCAGTTAAATGCAAAAGTGGAGCTGACAGGCAAACCGACCGAGCCAATCGAATGGAACAGTGAAGAACCTTCTGTTGCAACGGTAAAAATGGTTTGGTAACAGCTGTCGGTGCAGGAACGACCACGATCACGGCAACCTGCGGCGAAAAGACAGCAACCTGTAAAGTAACCGTAAATGCAAGTCCGCTTCAGGAAGTCCGGCTGGATAAATCAAAAATGGAAATCCTGAAAAATGACAGTGAAACACTGACAGCGACACTGGTTCCGGCAAATACCACAGATGACAGAACCGTTACCTGGAGCACAAATGCAGAAGATGTCGCAACGGTAAATCAGAGCGGAAGAGTAACCGGTAAAAAGAAGGAACGGCTGTCATTACAGCAAAGGTTGGTGACAAAGAGGCCAGCTGTACGGTAACAGTCAAAGAAGTCCATACACAGCGGATTTATTTTGATGACAGCAAACTGACCCTGAATAAAGGAAAGAACAAAACCTTATCTCTGAGATTTGATCCGTCCAATACAACGGATGCAAAAAAAGCGACCTGGGAAAGCTCAGAGCCGAGCGTTGCAAGTGTTTCCACAAGCGGATACGTACGTGCACTGAAAAAAGGAACGACTACGGTCACGGCAAAAATCGGTGACATGACTGCTTCCATTGAAATAGAAGTTGTAGAAGTGCCGATGACCGGCGTAAAGATCAGCTATGGCTCTAAATCACTGAAAGTAAAACAGTTCACCTATATGTCAGCAAGCTATCTTCCAAGTGATACCACAGATACCAAGAGCGGAACCTGGAAGAGCAGCAATACAAATGTGGCAACCGTTTCCAGTTCAGGAAGGGTAACTGCAGTCAGTGAAGGCGAAGCGATCATCACATTCATAAGCGGTGCTTTTACTGCAGAATGTTATGTAAAAGTTCTGCCTGCAAATGCAGACGTGTTCAGCACCATATCCATCACTCCGAATCAGAAAGAGATTGGATGTGGCGTTTCTGATACACAGAAGATTATGGCAGATGTAGGCAATGGAACCGATCCGGTCGTATGGACTTCTTCCAATCCGGCAGTTGTGGCAGTCAGCACAGACCAGTCTTTGGCAGCAGCACAGTCAGCAGAGAATACGATGCAGGTTGGAAAAAGAAGCAGTGGTCACAGCAACCGGAAAGGGAACAGCAGTGATCACAGCAAAATCAGGACAGAAGAGCGTAGATATTCCGGTAACCGTTGTAGCAGCCGGCATGAAAGAGTTCAAGATCCTGGCAGGAACCAATGCAGAAACTTCTTTTGCATACGAGATCACACCGGAATATAATATTACGAAAAACAAATATCAGGTTGTCATCCCGGATGCAATTACCAATGTATATCTCTACTCCAAACTTGCAGATAATGTAACTGCAACGGTAACAGCACGTTACACAGCGGCAAATAACGGATCTGCGAAGAATATTACACTGAGAAGTGGTGCGACATCAAGTGCCGCCTACCTGACCAAAAAAGACATGAATGGCAACACACTGTATGTAGATGTGAAGAAGGGAGACGAGACAACAACTTATGAATTTGATGTTGTTCGTGAATCCACTCTGACATCCTTAAGTGTGGCATCTGCAGATGGAGAAGAAGTACTTCATCCTGGCTTTGATAAAAATGTAACAGATTACACAGTCAGTGTAACCGACAACAACGACAGCGTAAAAATAAATGCAGCAGCATTTCTGGAAAACGCAGCAGTTTCTGTCAACGGTACCGCAGTGACAGGAGAAACATCAGTTCCTCTGAGCGGAGATGAGACTGTGATCACCGTCAAAGCAGCAATGGAAGATGCACCGTCTCAGGCAAGAGAATACAAGATTCATGTTCTGAGAAAAAAAATCCGTAAAACTGACACTGAAAGCAGATCCGGCAGATACAGTGATCACACTGAAAGATGCTGACAGCAAAAAGCTGAAAGCAGAGAACGGTGTATACACACTGAAGGCAGAAGAAACTTACAGCTATGTTGCCGTAAAAGCCGGATATGTTACAAAGAAAGATACGATTTCTATTACAGAAAACACCGAGAAAACCATCACAATGGAAAAAGCACCGGAGAGCACCAGAAAAGATGTATCCGCAGCATGGAAAAACTTCCGTAACAGTGATGACAACATGGGTATTACCTCTGCAAAAACACCAACGAGCGAGGCGACAACCTACGAAAAATGGTTTAAGAAACTGGGAAGCGGCTGGGGTGCAGCACCGAGTGTGCAGATCATCGTGGATAATTCCCTGATCGTCATGAGTGCAAACCATATTTACAAACTGGATCTGAATACAGGTGATATCCTGCAGACAGGCGATATGGTAGCAGCGACAAACTTTGGATACACACCGCCAACCTATGCAGACGGCATGATCTTTGCACCGCTGGCAGACGGACGTGTACAGGCGTTCAATGCAGAGACACTGGAATCTCTGTGGGTTTACCAGGATACGCTGAAAGGCCAGTCCTTAAGCCCGATCACTTACAGTGACGGTTATATTTATACCGGATTCTGGAATGCAGAGACAAAAGATGCAAACTATGTGTGCATCCCGGTTACGGATGAAGATCCGACGAACACACAGGAAGCAAAAAGAAGCAGCATGGCAGTACACAAGCCTTGGCGGTTTCTACTGGGCAGGTTCTGTGGTACGCGGTGACTATGTTGTATTTGGTACGGATGACGGCACAAGCGGTTCAGACGGAACCGGACATGTATTATCTCTGAACAAGAAGACCGGAGAAGTTATGGACAGCGTCGATGTAATCGGTGACCAGCGTTCTACGATTGCTTATGACAAAGAAACAGACAGACTGTATTTCACAACAAAAGGCGGCTACCTCTACAGTCTAAAACTGAAATCCGACGGAACCTTTGATAAAGATACGCTGAAATCCGTACAGCCTGGAAGCATGAGCACCAGCACACCGGTTGTATACAACGGAAGAATCTATATCGGTGTGACAAGCGGAAGTAACTTCAGCGGAACCTATTCGATCAGCGTGATTGATGCGGCAACGATGACAGAGATCTACAAAGCACCGCTGAAAGGATATCCACAGTGCTCTGTACTTCTGTCAACCGCTTACGAAAAAGAAGACGGAAGTGTTTATCTGTATGCAACTTATAACAACAATCCGGGTGGTATCACTCTGATCCGTGATAAAAAGGACAGACAACTCCGGATGTAGAAGAAATTTTCACACCGGAAAAAGCAAGACAGCAGTACTGCATCACAAGTATTATCTGTGACGAAAACGGTACGCTGTATTATAAGAACGACAGTGCATGCGTTATGGCGGTTGCATCCAGTGAGGCATATATGACTGGCGTAACATCAAGTGCAGAAGGCAGCACGATCGATAATGGCGTGGCATTTGACGGAAAACTTTCCAGTCATGACATCGTTGTCCTGACTTCGGCAGATAAGACGACTCTGACCTTTACTGCTTCCGAAGGAAGCAGCATTACCATCGATGGCGTGGAAGGAAACAGCAGAGAGATGGAACTGACAGAAGCAGGCAAGAGCTTTGATGTTGTTGTGAAAAAAGGAAGCGATGAAAGAACTTATAAATTCACACTGAAACGTGAAAAACCGAATACCAACTTAAAAGAACTGTATGTCAGCGACAGTAATCAGTTTAACATGGGACTGGTCAGCTTAACACCGGCGTTCAGTAAGACAAATCATGTTTATCATGCAGAATACAGCACAACACGCCGCTTCCTGAATATCTGGACAGTAGCAGAAGATACAGGTTCAACTTATAAACTGTATCCGGTAAGTGCAGTAGGAAAGAGCACGGTCATCAGCAGTTCAGAAGGAAATATCATCCGTACTGCAACAAACAGTGGACACGACCGTTATGCGATCTATTTTGCAGACAACAGTGACTGCGCGACCGTCCGGATCGAAGTAACTGCAAAAAGACGGCAAGACGAAAGATTCTTACTATGTAACACTGAAACAGCAGACAGGAAATGCACCGGTGATCTCGGCAGAAGAAGGTGCAGGTGTGCGTAAGAGTGCAACAAGTGCATCAGTAACATTCACAGCAAATGAATACGGTACGTTGTACTATAAAGTATTGCCGGAAACGGAAACTGCACCGGAATCCATTGATACAACAGGTGAAGGCATCCAGGTTGAAGCAGGTGAGAATACACTGGAATTAACCGATATTACCGATGCAGCATACAAAGTCTACATGGTACTGAAAGACAGTGACAGTACACCAAAGACAAGTGAAATGCTGACCGTCAGAGTGGCATCTGTAGAAGAACTGCTGGCACCGGCAAAAGAAGCAGCTATCACAGAACTGAACGCATACAAAAATGCAGATGATTATCGTGATGCTGAAAAAGCAAAGATCACAAAGATCCTTGCAAATGCAGCTGTTTTGATCAACAATGCAAAATCAGCAGAAGAAATTGCCGAACAGTTAAGCGATGCAAAAGCAGATCTGGACAAACTGAAAACAAGTGCAGAACTTGCAGCGGATGAAAAGACACAGACCGATGCAGATGCAGTAAAAGCACTGATCGAAGCACTTGGAGATGTAACACTCGAGAAAAAAAAAGAAAGCGTAGAAGCAGCAAGAAATGCATACGATGCACTTTCCACAGATGCGAAGAAACTGGTTTCCAATTATGATGTTCTGGTTCAGGCAGAAAAAGACCATTCAGACTCTGGAAGCAAAGAAACAGCAGGAAGAACTGAAAAACCAGATGGATGCAGCGGCAGCAGCATCCGTAAGCAGTGCGATCACAGCAATCGAAGAAGTAACGCTGGATAAGAGAGGTGTGGTAGAAGCAGCAATAGCCGCATACAACACACTGACAGAAGATCAGAAAGCTCTGGTAACAAACTACACAGATCTGACCGCAGCAGAGAACCGCATTGCAGAACTTGTACAGGAGGCAGCAGACAAAGCAGAAGCAGACAAGGCAGAGCAGGCAAAACAGGAAGCTCTGAAAGCCAAAGCACAGCCGGTAGTCGATGCGATCGCAGCAATCGGAGAAGTAACACTTGACGGTGAAGAAGCGATAACAGCAGCAAGAGTGCATATGAAGCACTGGAAGCAGATGTGAAAGCAAAAGTAACAAACCTGTCTGACCTGGTCGTAGCAGAGAAGAATCTGGCACTGCTGAAAGCAGAGAAAGAGAGTCAGGACAAAGATGCAGCGGCAGCAGCATCCGTAAGCAGTGCGATCACAGCAATCGGAGAAGTAACGCTGGATAAGAGAGGCGTAGTCGCAGCAGCAAGAGCCGCATACGATACTCTGAGTGATGTCCAGAAATCACTGGTAACAAACTACAGCGATCTGCAGGCCGCAGAGAGCCGCATTGCAGCACTTGTAAAAGAGGCAGCAGACAAAGCAGAAGCAGACAAGGCAGAGCAGGCAAAACAGGAAGCTCTGAAAACCAAAGCACAGCCGGTAGTCGATGCGATTGCAGCAATCGGAGAAGTAACGCTGAACAGTGAAGAAGCAATCACAGCAGCAAGAAGTGCATATGAAGCACTGGAAGCAGATGTGAAAGAAAAAGTAACGAACCTGTCGACCTGGTTATCGCAGAAAAAGACCTGGCTGCACTCAAAGCGGAAAAGAAAGCGGCAGAAGATCTGAAAGCTCAGCAGGAAGAAGCAAAGAGACAGCAGGAAGAAGCAAAGAAAGCTCAGGAAGAAAAAACTGAAAGCTCAGGAAGAAAAACTGAAAGAGCAGGAAGAAAAACTGAAAGCAGAGAAAGACAAGTATGGATTTAATGAGAAGACAACTTTGAAATCTGCAAAGGTGAAAGGCAAAAAAAGTAACTCTGAAATGGAACAAGGTTAAGGGTGCAAGTGGATACGAAATCTACTGCAAGACTGGAAAAGGCAAGTGGAAACTTGTGAAGACGCTCAATAAGGGCAGCAAGGCAAGCTACAAACTGAAAGGAAAAGCAGGTAAGAAATATACCTACAAAGTACGTGTATTCCAGAAAGTAGAAAATAAAGTGATCTATGGTCAGTACTCAAATACCAAGTCTGCAAAGATTAAAAAATAACAATTAAATTTCCGTATGCTGAGAGCATAAAAATATGAAATATATGCTTATCAGCAAGGAAGATGGATGATCAGGGGGCAGAAATCTGCCCCGGATCACCATTACAAAGATTACAATCTCAGAAAAAGAGATGCACTTACAGAAAGAACAGGAGTGTGGAGAAATGAGCAGAAAAACAAAAAAATGTGGTTATAGAAAACGGATTCTTGCAGGAGTTCTGTCGGCAGTTGTAGCTCTGTCATCTGTCCAGATGCCTGTTACTGCTGTCCATGCGGCAGCGTGGGATCAGAATAAATTTTCAGACAGTCTGAAGCTGCGTTTCTGGAACAATGAAAAGCCGGGAGTGCGTTTTTATATCAATGCAGCGGCAAAATATATTCTGGAAAACCAGCAGGAGCAGTCAGAAAAAAACAGGAAACAGCTACCCGACCGTAGGAAGTACGTTTGGAGAATGGTCAGTATGGGATCTGCTGCGCGGCATGTATACAGGGGCAGATTATATCAACAGCATACCGGAGAATTATTTTTTTCTGACTATTTAAAACGTGTGGAAGCACATGTAGAAAATAAGAAAGGAAATCTGCATGCGGCAAAGTCTACCGAGTGGTCAAGACTGATCTTGCCGCTGACTGCAATGGGATATGATATCCGAAGCGTAGCAGGCTATGATTTTATTGAAAAACTATCTGATTCATTCAGTTTTCGTATCGCCAGGGCATTAACGGTCCGATCTGGGAAATCATTTCCATGAACAGCGGCGGTTATGAATTTGACCAGACGGATCATCCAGAAACAGCAAATACCTTTGGAAAAATGCTGGATTACATTCTGAATCTGGAGATCACCGATGCAAACGGAATCAAAGGCGGCTGGGCATTGTCAGGAAATGTACCGGATGCCGATATCACTGGCATGACACTGACAGCATTTGCACCATATTATCTGAATCAGGAAAAATATGAGCAAACAGATGCAACCTATAGTTATGATGAGTTTGCAAGTGCGGTAGAACGCGGTATTCTCGTGCTGGCAAATATGCAGAAGCCGAACGGCGGTTTTGAGAGCTGGGGAACGGTCAACAGCGAATCGACCGTATGGGCGATGATGCCGCTTCTGGAAATGGGGATCGATCCGAAATCAGATAAGGTAACGTTGCCGCATATCGGAAAAACATGCAGCTTTGTCAAAGAAGGAGCGACACGAGACGGCGTTTACACCGACAATATGGTAGATGCACTTCTGACCTTCTGGGCAGCCGGAAGCGGAAGCAGTGCGTCGATCGGCGGATTTAAACATGTAACGGCAGGCTACGACGGAGGTGGCGGTTCCGGCACAACGGTCAATCCGATGGCAACCGACCAGGCACTTTACGGACTGATTGCATACGACCGTTTTGCACACAAACAGAATTCCCTTTTTGATATGCAGGATCAGCTGGACGGCAGTTATCTGAATGCCACGGCAGATACTTATACGATCACCTATGACGGTCAGAAAGAGGGCGAGACCTTCACAACAGAAGCTTCCCCTTATGCAGAAGTACTCTTATCCGAAGGAAAAGTAACCGATGAACAGGAAGCATTTTTGACGGAGTGGAATACCAAACCGGACGGAAGCGGAATCAGCTATTATCCGGGAGAGCTCCTTTCCATGCCGGAGCAGGATATCACGCTTTACGCACAGTACGGACAGCCAAGTTATGCACTGAAATTTGAATTAAACGGTGGTACTCTTTCCGATGACATCATTCTTCCGGACACCTACAGTCCGAAAGACCAGATCACACTGCCGACCGCAGATGAGATCACAAAAAGCAGGATGTAAATTTGACGGATGGTACACCAATGCGGAATTTACCGGAAGAAAAGTGACCGAAATACCGGCACACAGTTATGGCGATAAGACTTTTTATGCAAAATGGACGGTAAATACTGAAAAAAGCAAATCAGTTTTATGCGATCGTGAATCGTCTGTCCGGCCATGCGACAGCCATTTCTGATAAAGAAGACATTGAAAAGGCGAGAGAATTGTATGATTCAATGCTGGATATCGAGCGGGAGCGGATCACGGCAAGTACTTACCATACTTTCCTGAAGAAGGAAAAAAGAACTGAAGGAACTGCTTGCAAGCATGGATCAGGCAGAACAGGTCAGTGCGATGATCAAAGCACTGGATAAAGAACTGACGCTTGCAGATGAGCAGCCGGTAGTGCGTGCAAGAAATGCCTACGATGCACTGACAGAAACAGAAAAAAGCGATGGTAGAAAATCTGGATATTCTGACGAAAGCAGAAGAAAAGATCTCACAGATGAAGGAGAACAAAGAAAAGGCAGATGCCGTGATCCGTCAGATCGAAGCGATCGGAGATGTGACCTTAGATTCCAGAGAGGAGATCACAGCGGCAAGAGAAGCATTCCAGGCACTGACAGAGAGCCAGCAGGCACTTGTTCCGGAGCGTGTGAGAAAACTTCTGGAGAATGCAGAAAAGAAGATCACAGAGCTTTTGGAGAAGAAAGACAGGATCGATGCATTTTCAAGCTGCGTTAAGCGGATCCCGGAAAAAGTGTCACTTACAGATGACAGTCTTTCACTTCTTATGAATGCCCATGCCGCATGGCTGAAATTGAACGATGAAGAAAGGGCACAGGTAGATGGAAAGCTGATCGAACAGATCAAAGAAAAAGAAAAAAAGAACTGCAGGAGCTTGCACAGGCAGAGGCAACGGATGAGGATTATACGGCAGTCAAAGAGATGGAAGAGCGGATTGCTGCGGCAAGCGGTGAGGTGAAACTTGAGGATGAAGAGACCCTGAAAAAGATCCGAAGTGATTTTGATGCGATGACAAAGATCCGGCAGGCGATGGTTGTCAATTATTATTCTCTCGTTGCACAGGAAATGGATCTGGAGAAGCTGAAAAAAGATACCGCCATCGCAGAAGCCATCAGCGAGCGAATTGCAGCACTTGGCGAGATCACCTTTGAAAGTGAAGAAACGCTGACGGCACTGCGAAAAGATTACACTGCACTGACAACCGCACAGAAAAAAATCTGGTCAGAAATTATGAGCTGCTTGCACAGGCAGAAAATAAACTGGCAGATCTCAAATACAACAGAAGCCAGGCAGAGTCAGCTGTTGAAAAAATAAATGCCATAGGAGAAGTGACCCTGAACAGTCGTGAAGCTATCGCAAAAGCAAGGGCGGCGTACGATGCACTTCTGGAAGATCAGAAACAGTATGTCAGCGAAGAAATCTTAAAAATATTGACCGATGCGGAGGCAGAATATGCGAGACTGGAGTCCCTTGTTCTGAAAAACATCACGCTGGATAAAACAGAAGTCAACATGAAAAAAGAACGGGTGACACTTCATGTGACTTACGATCCGGAAGATACGATCAGTGACAAAACCATCATCTGGAATGTGGCAGATCCTTCCGTGGCAACCGTGGAAAATGGCACAGTGACAGCCGTCGGCGGCGGAGAAACGGCGGTGTCCGCCCATGTTGGAATGCTGACAGCGACCTGTACCTTAAAAAGTGGAAGTTCCGCTGGAGAAACTTACATTTACAGAAAACAGCGTGACGCTGAAAAAGGGCGAGAGTCATATGTTAAAAGTACAGCTCCTCCCGGAAGATTTGAATGTAGTGGGCAGCATCCGTTATCGCAGTGCTAATCCACAGGTGGCATCTGTGGATGCAGACGGACAGGTCCGTGCACTTGCATCCGGAGAGACCCTGATCACAGCGTACTGCGTGGAGCAGCCTCAGATCCTGGCACAGATCAAAGTGACAGTTAAAGAAACGCAGCAGGTACAGCCGAAACCGACCGATCCAAACCAGAATATCACCGTTTCCGTACCAAAAGTTTCCTTTATTTCCCTGAAGGCATCCAGGAGCAAAAAAAAGCAGTGCTGAAGTGGAAGAAGATCAAAGGCGTGTCCGGATATGAGATTTCCTACGCAATCGGAAAGAAGAAAAACTGGAAGCGGGCGAAGACGATCAAAAAGGCGAACACCACAAAACTGACCTGGAAGAAACTGAAATCTAGGAAAAAATATTACTTTAAGATCCAGGCCTATAAGATCGTCGGAGGAAAGAAATACAGCGGAAAATACAGCAAAATTCGTTCTGTAAAAAGTAAAATAAGCGGTGACTGATCCGGAACATCACAATTACAGTGAAAAATGGATCAGAATATTTTACAGTTTCAGAATAAAACAGGAGGAGCATATGAAAGAGCTTTTTCAAAAATGATGAAAAAGTTGCGGAAACATTCAGAAGCAGCAGGTGCCATTGCGGCACTGCTGCTTATTGTGCTGTTTTCGGGAGTGATGATCCTGGGAATCCGTACGCAGAGAGAAAGTGTGCCGGAAAATCCGATCGATGGTATGGAGAAAAAGCTCGATGGTCATGTTGACCGGCACGAAAGAAGTGCTGGCAGAGCAGACAAAAGAGAATGGAAGCAGCCGGCAGCAGATGCAGAATCAGCAGTCAGAAAATCAGGATATGCCGGAGACGGAGAGCGAATCGTCAAAAAAGAAAGCGGAGCTGACAGCCAGGGCACAGAAAGCACAGGGAGCGGAAGTAAAAACGAAAACGGCAGTTCAACAGAGGCAAACAGAGATGCTTCCGGAAACAATTCCGGCAATAGCAGCGGGACTGCATCAGGAACAAACGGAGGCAATTACGGAGACGGAACAGGCGGCGAAAAGACGGATGGAGACGATAAAAACAACAAAAAGCCGAATAAGAATCACTCCGGAAATAAAAACAAAGACAAAAACGGCAAAAAAGACAGGCAGTATTTCAGGACAACGATTGAAAACGGTGGGACGGTCACAAAAGCAGATTACAGTTATCAGATTGAACAGCTGACGGATCTGAAAGTACTGAAAACAGAAAACACCTTAAACGACGGCAAAGTGACCACTTACCGGGGAAGTCTGAAACTGGCACACGGCGAAAATAAGATTCTGGTGGCAGTCACTTATCAGCAGAAAGACGGTACCGAATTTACTGTTTCCAACGAATATACCATCTATTACGACGAAGAAAAACTGCTGATCCAGACAAATCTGTCCGATCAGACGGTAAAAAGCGATCACATTTCCTTCCGTGCCTGGGCACAGCTTGGCAAAGAGACGTTTGCACTGACGGCAACGCTAAACGGTACACCGATCAGTGCCGATGAAAACTGGGATTATAAAGACGTTCCTTTGCAGGAGGGCGAAAATCAGATCGTTTTGGATGCAGAAAAAAAGACGGAAAGAGCGAACAGCAGGTTTATACCATAACTTATGAACGACCGCAGAACCAGAATATCCGCTTTGACACCGATCTGGAGGACAAAGAAGTATATAAAAAGAAATACCGGTTTTATGCACAGGCCTTTATGGGCAGTGACAAAGTCGAAGATCTGACTGCCTGGATGAACGGAACGCAGCTTTCACCGACAGATGGTGACAACTATGAAGTGCTGCTGGAAGAGGGCGAAAACCAGATCACGCTGTATGCAAAAAACGGAAGCAGTGAAGAGATTACCTATACCGTAACCTATGTCAAACAGAACAGCGGAGACGGAGACGGCGAAGGCAATGTGGAGGCACCAAGAGTTACCTGTACGCTTGGTGATTCCGGAAACAGTCTTGAGACGCAGCGAAAGAGCTTAAGTTTCCAGGTACAGGCAACCGATTATCATGGAAACGGGCTTGGTGCAGACAACATCCGCATTTCCTGTTTCGGTGACAGCGGAGACAATATTACCGGTCTGATCTGGGAGAACAGCGGCGATGTCAGTTACCATACGGAATTGTCCCAAGGCTATAATACCATGGTGATCACCGTCACCGATGCAGAAGACAACACAACGGAACTGACTTACAGCATTTTCTGTACGGCGGCAGAGAGCGGGGAGCGGATCGGAACGGTCCACATCAGCGTGGAAGCAACGACCGTGGGAAGCGGTATTCTGCTGTCACAGGATGTAGATATTTATGAGGGAGAGACTGCGGCGGAGACGGTAGTACGCATGCTGCAGAATAATGGCTATTCTGTTGATTATACCGGAAACTATGAGACCGGTTTTTATCTGGCAAGGATTAGTTCCGAGAGCAATTTTGTCACCGGAAATATTCCGGAGGATTTAAGGACCAAACTGGAAGAACACGGCTTTGAAATCTATGATTTTACACCGAACAGCCTCGGAGATTATGATTTTACAAAAAGGAAGCGGCTGGATGTATCAGGTAAACGGCGTTTACCCGAACTATGGCTTAAGCGATTACTGTTTCCAGAACGGCGATACACTGCGGCTGCGTTTCACGCTGGCATACGGAGCTGATATCGGGCAGGACATGACCGGCGGTTCAGATAACTGGGGGTATGAATGGTAATGAAAAAGGGAAATGATCAAAAACAAAATGCAGAAAAAAAAGAAAAAACAGAATGACAGCCCTGCTCATGGCACTGATCCTGTGCGTTGGGATGGTTTCCGGCACAAACAAGGAAGTACGGGCACAGTCTGCATCCCAAAACAGTGAGATGCAAGCAGCTTCTGAATCAGACGTTACGACAGAAAATACAGCAAATATAGCAGAAAATACAACAAAAAGTGCAGCAACTGTCACACATCACGAATACACGACAGAAGAAGTAAAAAGAAACCATCCAGGGTATTTTTTGAGTGGGCCAAGAGCCTCACAAATGCTGATGAGCTGATCGATAAGACCTTTCTGGAAGGGGCGGATACTTCGCTCAATGACTGGTTTGCCTTTGCAGCAGCGAGAAGCGGATACAAGGAAGACTATAAAAGCTATCGAAAAGCGATGGAAACAGCGATCGCCAAAAAAATATGGCACAAAAAAAGAAAAACTCGGAAAAGCGACCGAATATCAGAGAGCGGCACTGGTGATCGCGGCTCTTGGCGGTGATCCACAGGCAGTAAGTGACATGGCAGGAGAGAAGACCATCAATCTGATCGCAGACGGAACGTACAACCGCGGAAAGACAGAACCGCTCGATACGCAGGGAACAAATGCACTGATCTGGGCACTGATCGCACTGGATTCCGGGGATTATGAAGTGCCGGAAGATGCATACCAGAGCAGGGAAGAGATCCTGGCAGAACTTTTTAAAAGCACAGGAGAGTGACGGCGGATTTTCCCTCTCAGCGGGTTCCGGGCAGACGGATGTAGATATCACTGCCATGGCACTGACTGCCCTGGCACCATATTACGAAGAAAAAACAGCGAGGCGAAAGCGGCAGCAGATCTTGCACTGTCCTGGCTCTCCGAACATCAGGAAAGTGACGGAGGATTCTGTTCTTCCATGGATACCGGCACAGAAAGCTCTGAGAGTTGTGCACAGGTTCTGACGGCTCTTTGCAGTCTAGGCATCGATCCGCAGAGCGACAGTCGTTTTATCAAAAACGGAAATACCGTGCTTGATAATCTGATGAGCTTTCGTCAGGAAGATGGCGGATTTGTCCATGCTTATGTTTATGATGCATCCAATCCGGCATCCATACCGGATGAATCCGATTTCCTGGCAGGAGGCCAGGCGGCATACGCACTGACCGCATTCTGCCGCTACAAAAACAATATGAAAAATTTATTTAACTTGCGTCCGGAAAAAGCATCCCTGCTTTCGAAAAATGGCAGTGCCATGCCGGTCATGGTCATCGCAGTAGTGATTGCAGTGATCGCAGCGGCAGTGGTACTGATGTTAAAAAAAGAAGAAATAAAAAAGAATGATCCGGCACAGGAGAAGCATGGGATGCCATGACAGCAAAAACAGAATTCAGGTGTGCAAAAATACGGTTGGGAAGAAAAAATTTAACGGATTTTGCAGAAAGTAAACAGTATAAATATAACAGGACAGTTATGAGAAAGAGAGGGCATATGAGAAAAAAACAGAAGCAATGATAAACGAGATTGAAAAAAAGTAATCATTGGAAAAAGAGAAGTGATCGAACAGGTGCTGATGACAATCCTGGCGAAAGGCCATGTGCTTCTGGAAGATATTCCGGGAGTCGGAAAGACAACGCTGGCACTGAGCTTTGCAAAAGTCATGGGCGTGGACTATCACCGGATTCAGTTTACGCCGGATGTTACTCCTTCCGATGTGGTCGGATTCTCCCTGTACGACAGGCAGAGTGGAGAGTTTCAGTACAAACCGGGGGCAGTCATGTGCAACCTGCTTCTGGCAGATGAGATCAACCGTACTTCAAGCAAGACCCAGGCAGCACTTCTGGAAGTAATGGAAGAAGGAAAAGTAACGGTAGATGGAAAAACCTATGAAATCCCGAAGCCATTCACTGTGATTGCCACACAGAATCCGTTCGGTTCTGCCGGAACACAGATGCTCCCGCAGTCTCAGATGGATCGTTTTATGGTCAAACTCTCCATGGGTTATCCGGACTTTGAAAGCAAGATCAATATCCTGCGGGATCGTCAGACGGAGCAGCCGCTGGATTTGCTTCAGATGATCTCATCTCGAGAAGAAGTACAGCAGCTTCAGCAGGAAGTAAAAGAGGTAGAAGTGGCAGATGATATCCTCAGATACATCACACTGCTTGTAGAAGCGACCAGACAGACCGACAAGATCCAGCTCTGCGTCAGCCCGCGAGGAGCACTGGCCCTCAACAACATGGCAAAAGCATCCGCTTACATAAACGGGCGTGATTATGTGATCCCGGATGATGTCCTTTGCGTATTTGCAAAGGTATGTGCACACCGCGTGATCCTGCATCCGCGTGCCAAAGTTGCGGGTATCCAGGCAGAGGAGATCATGGAGCAGATCACACATCAGGTTTCCATTCCGGAGATCAGATAGGAGGAGAACATGAAAAAATCCAGAATCCTTGCCGGCATCTGGATGCTGTTTCTGGTGCTTGCATATTTGGTAAGTGCGAGCATCACCATAGGAATTGCAGCTGTGGCAACCGTTCTGCTCTGCTTTTTCTGCTTTTTTTCTTTCGATTGCCATGAAAAATAAAGTAACCTGCTATTTTGAAGTGCCGGACATGGCAGAAAAAAAAAGAACAGCAGGTTTACGGGAAACTGATCTTTGAAAACCACAGCCTGCTGCCGGCAGGACGCTTAAGGGCAGAACTTCTGTTTCAAAATCTGCTGACCGGAGAGAAAGAAATCTGCCATCTTGACAGTATGGCAGCGGGGAAAGAAAAGACAGAAACGAAATGGAGTGTTTGCAGCAACTGCTGCGGGGCCATCAGAATATCCGTGCAGAAACTTCTGGTCAGTGACATGCTGGGACTGTTTTTGACCGAGCAGAAGCTTAACATCAGCGATACCATGATCGTGCTTCCGGAAATGAAAACGGTGGAAGTACAGGTCGGAGACAGTTTTACGACCGACTGGGAAAGCATACAATATTCCGAACAGAAAAAAGGGGACGATCCGGGAGAAACCTTCGGGATCCGGGAATACCAGCCAGGTGACAGCACGAAGATGATTCACTGGAAAATCTCACAGAAACTGGGAGAACTTTATGTGAAGGAACCGGACTTCCGGTAGAAAATGCAGTGCTTCTGTTTTTTGAGACAGCAAAACTGACCGGGGATAGCAGAACTTCAGATCAGGCAGAACTGATGGAAAAATTGATCTCCGTTTCCGAAAATCTGACGGAGAAAGGGATGCATCACAAGATCGGCTGGTACGATCAGAAAAAAGAGCAGCTTTGTATGGAAGAAATCGACTCCGCAGATAACCTTGCCCAGATCATACACGGCTTACTTTCACTGGAGAGAAAAGAAAAAAACATTCACAGGCTTGCAGGAATATGCACAGAAATATCAGGAACAGCCATTTGGACATATTCTCTATTTTACCGCAGAAGATCCGGGAAATCTGGCAGATCTCTTTGCATGGCAGTGCAGTTTCCAGACCGTACGGCCAGGAGAAGATGTCGGTATCCTGCTGATTTAGGAGTGAAACATGAAGAAACACAGAAAAATTCAAAAAAGCAAGAAACAGAACTGCACGTTCAGGTTGCAGAGAAGCCGGAAAACCAGAAAGAAAATGTCGGAGAAGCACTTGCCTGTTTCTGCATTTATGTCGGATGGTATCTTATGGTGATGCAGTTTTGCAGGGCATCTCTGGCGATGACTCTTTCTGGCAGTGTGGGAGCGATTCTACTTGTGATGGCCGTTCTTGTAAATGGACAAAAAGAAAAAGAAATTCATACAGAAAATCGTGCATGAAATTCTGGCAGCGGCAGTTCTTTGTTTTCTGATCAGCTTTACGATCCGAAAGGGCTGGATCTTTCAGGGAGCACTGATCGCCGGAAACGGGCTGCTTGAGACGATCGGGAGAAATATGCGAACCTTTGAGCCGGATTATGCACTTACGATTTCTGAACCTTTGCAGCCATTTGTTACAGCCGTTTTTTATGTAACAGCAGGCATGGTTCTGGCAGCTCTTCTGGAATTTTTAAGGGTCAGCAAAAGCTGCATCGGAACGATTCTCGTCAGCCTTATTCCGGGAGTTCTGCTTCTGATCTGGCAGAAAGAAGCAGTTCTTTTTTTTCCGGTGCTTCTGATCTATGTAGGTTTTCTCTGCCTTGTTGCCTTTCGGAAAAAAAAAAAAAGGTCTGGCACAGTTACAGACAGATGTGATGCTGCTTGTGTTATTTGCGGCAGTGACGGCAGCCGGATTTTTCATGCTTCGGGGAAAAGCTTCGAGTTTTTTCGCCAGACAATCCGTTCTCGCAGAAAGTACAGAAATTTGCAGAACAGATCCGTTATGGGAAAAAAGACGGTGGATTCCCTGCCGGAAGGACAGTTCCGAGGGCTTGGAAACCTGAAACTGACCGATGAAGCCGCTCTGAAAGTGACCATGGAACATCCGGATTCTCTCTATCTTCGTGGATTTGTCGGCAGTATTTACACAGAAGACGGCTGGAAACAACAGGATGCAGATGAAATTTATGATAAAAAGGATCTGTTTTACTGGCTTCACAAAGAAAACGTTTCCGGGCTTCAGCAGCTTACCGCTCTTTATCAGCTGGAAAATCCTGCAGACGATGACACCGGAAATATGACTGTCACGACCATTGGTGCGAGCCGGAAATATGCTTATGTGCCGTATGAGCTGAGTACGCTTCCGGATACTCTGGAAAATGTCCGAAGTTTTGGAGATGACCGCCTGATCCCGGAAGGATTCCGGCCGCAAAAGACGATTTCGTTTCCGGTACACAGCAATCTGATCAGAAAGTATCCGCAGATCGCATCCGCATATTATCAGGATCAGGATACGGAGGCATTTGCAGAATACAAAAATGCGAAAACAGCTACAATGCATATGTATATGACCAGTATCTGCAGGTACCGGATTCTCTGAAACAGATGCTTACAAAAAGTGCTTGCTTCTGATTCGGATGAGAAAGACAGCGAAAATGTTACGTCTCATATTTCCTATGAAGAGGCAAATACCAGGATTACCGGATATTTAAATGAGAACATCACTTATACAGAAGAGATCGATCCGAAGAATACAGATGCATCCGGAGAAGATCAGAAAACAGATGCAAAGACCGGAAATTTTGTGACCGATTTTCTGATGACGGAGAAGAAAGGCTATTCCGTGCATTATGCATCGGCGGCTGTTCTGATGTACCGCTGCTTCGGAATCCCGGCACGCTATGTCGAGGGTTATCTGGTCACGCCGGAGATGGCAGAAAATGCTCAGGATGACGGAACGATCTATGTGACTGGAAAAGAGGCCCATGCATGGGTGGAAATCTATCAGGACGGCATCGGATGGATCCCGATGGAAGTGACGCCGCCGTATCTCGATAAAATGGAACGCCCGGATTTCGAGACGGTTTCCTGGCAGGGAGCACAAAATCAGGGAGATTCTGAGCAGACGGACACAGCAGAACAGATCAAAGATGAAGAGCAGACAAAGCCGGAAACCAGGAAAGGCAGAAAACAGCTGCCGGTTCGGAAAATTCTGATCGTTGTGATCCTTTTTGCTGATACTGGCACTGATCCTGTGGATCGCTTATCAGATTTTAAAATACCGCAAAAAATGGAAAGAAAAGAATCGGGCGATGTATTCGAAAGATGCCTCACAGGCGATCCGAAGCTGTTATGCACAGCTAAGGTGCTGGCTTATGTACGACGGAGTCCGGATAAAGGGAGGCTCCAGATATCAGATCTGCGAAGAACTGAGCAGAAAGTATAGCTCCGAGATGGCAGATCAGTATCGGAAAGTGACAAGACTGGCAGAAAAAAAGCCGCATACAGCAGCCATGCCATGGAAGAAAAACAGGCAGAAGAAGTCCGGGCATTTCTTATGAGTACCCAAAAACAGATATTAAATGAAAAGAATCTGTTTCAGAAATGGAAGATGCAGCTGAAAGTCCTCTCCTGAAACACCGGACAGGAGCTCCGGCAGATCACAGGGGGGCACAAAAGGATAAGCAGAGCCGGTAATTGCTTGACATTTCCGGCAAATCAGCTTATCATACGAATATTGTGACCAGAAATCGGTGCCGTCCGGCATCCATAAAAAGGGGTATCATGATCAGCCAAATGGACTGCTGAATGATACAGAAACAGGAAAGGATAACGTATGTCTTATATTATTGTATTTTTCATATCAATGGTTCCGCTGATCGAACTTCGAGGAGCGATTCCATATGCCATAGCCCAGGGACTGCCGTATGTGCCGTCCTACATCATAGCAATCCTCGGAAATATGCTTCCGGTGCCGTTTATTTATCTGTTTGCCAGAAAAGTACTGCTCTGGGGAGCCGACAAACCGGTCATCGGAAAGTTCTTCACCTACTGTATCGAGAAAGGTGAAAAAGGCGGAAAGAAACTTCAGGCGACCGCAGGAAAAGGCCTGTTTGTGGCACTGCTGCTGTTCGTAGGTATTCCGCTTCCGGGAACCGGAGCATGGACCGGAACACTTGCGGCAAGCTTTTTTGGATATGGATTTTAAGTCCAGTATCATCGCAGTCATGCTCGGCGTTATGCTCGCCGGCATCATCATGGGACTTGCATCCGCAGGACTGCTCGGGGCAGTCAGTGCATTGTTTGCAGTGTAAGGTTTTTTATGGTTGACCTTATTTTCAGATAATGGTATGCTAAGAGACGAAGGAACAGATAAATTTTCCTTCAATAAAAGCATGGTATTTATACCGGGAAAGGAGAATTGTTATGGTAAAGAGAAATATCGTACTTGGCAATGTAGCAAATGTTCAGGAGTTCAACAGAATCTGCGGACATATGGATTTTGATGTGGATCTGGCACAGGGCAAATACCTGGTAGATGCAAAATCCATCATGGGCATTTTCAGTCTGGACATGGAAAAACCATTAGAGCTGTGTGCAAATACAAACGATGAAGCTTTGATTGACGAAAAATTCAAAGCTTTTATCCAGTAATTGCAGATGTTAAAAAAAGTAATACAAAGATATGCAGTCGCTTTTGGCATGGCAGCAGCCATGTTCGCCGCAGGAGCCGGGGGAATACAGAAAGCAAATGCGGCAGAGATTGCAGATCAGGCAGGAAGTGTACAGGAGTCTGAAACCGTGCGGCAAAGTGAAACGCCGCAGGAGTCCGAGATGCAGAGGCAGCCTGAGACTACACAGCAGTCCGAAACGACCGGCCAAAGTGAGACACTTCCTCTGAAAAATGTTAAAAAAGCACCGAAGCTTTCCGGAAAATGGGTAAAACAGCACGGAAAGGTTCGGTTTCTTTTACAGGATAAGACTTATGCAACAAAGACCTGGGCAAACATAAAAGGCAGATATTATTATTTTGATAAAATGGTTTCCGCCGCCAGGGGCTGTTCCGCTATCGCAATGGAAAGACGTACTATCTTGGCAAAAAGGGAGCGATGGTCACCGGATGGCAGAAGATCAGAAAGCACTGGTACTATTTCGGCAAAAACGGTGCCATGAAGAAAGCGTCCTGGATCAGGACAAAGACCGGTTATGCCTATGTAGATGCAAAAGGAAAGCGAGTGGTAAGCAGCTGGGTCAAAGTAAAAGGCAAAAAGTACTATATCGATGAAAAAGGCGTCAAAGTGACAAAGAGCCGTTACATTGGCAACAAAGCTTATTATTTTGACAAAAAAGTGTTTATCATAAGGACAAAAAGATCAAAGAGCGGCTGATCAACCCGAAAGGAAAGATGGTGGCACTGACGTTTGACGATGGTCCGGGACCTTATACCGACCGTCTGTTAAAATGCCTGAAGAACAACCGGGCAGCAGCGACTTTCTTCCTGGTTGGGACGAGTATCGCAAATTATCCGGATACGATACAGCAGATGGCGAAGCAGGGATGCGAGATCGGAAATCACACCTGGGATCATGCAAGCCTTTCATCTTTAAACGGCAGTTCCATACAGAGTGAGATCAGCAGTACAAATGATCAGATCCGTGCACTCACCGGCCACAATGCGACGCTGGTGCGTCCGCCGTATGGAGCCTACAACAGCAATGTGCAGATCAATGCGGGAGCACCGCTGATCCTGTGGAGCATTGATACCCTGGACTGGAAGACAAGAAACGCCAAGAATACGATAAATGTGGTTATGAATGAAGTGAAAGACGGTTCGATCATCCTGATGCACGATATCCACAGCCCGTCTGTGGATGCAGCAGAAGTGCTGATCCCGAAACTGATCGCATCCGGTTATCAGTTAGTTACGGTCAGTGAACTGGCAAAATACCGCAGTGTGGCTATGTACAGCGGAGGCGTGTACAATGCCTTTTACCGCTAAGTGGATTTTACGGATCCAAGTAGCAAAGCGGATTGCGAATATCCGCTTGATATGAAATAAAGCTGGAGTATAATCGAAAGATATACCCCAGCTTTTCGTTACTTTGTGATGTGAGATTTATGATGCCTGCGGATTGTTCCGTGCGTCGCACTCCCACAATCCTTGGCATCATATCTATTCTGCTTCGTGTTTTGCGACAGCGGCTTCTACGAATCCACGGAACAGCGGATGCGGACGGTTCGGGCGGGACTTCAGTTCCGGATGAGCCTGTGTTCCGATGAAGAACGGGTGATCCGGAAGTTCTACCATTTCCACGATACGTCCATCCGGAGAAATACCGGAGAGCATCATGCCGTTTTCTGTGAGCACTTTGCGGTAATCGTTGTTAAATTCATAACGATGACGATGACGTTCATGAATCGTTTCTTCACCGTAAAAGCTTATAAGCCAGGGAAGATTTATCCAGTACACAAGGATAAGAACCAAGTCTTAAGGTACCGCCGATATCCTCGATGCCGTCCTGCTCCGGCAGAAGTGCAATGACCGGATGGGTAGTATTAGGATCCAGTTCGATGCTGTGTGCGTCATTGTAGCCAACCACATGGCGGGCGAATTCAACAACCGATAACTGCATGCCAAGGCAGAGCCCAAGGAATGGGATCTTGCGGATACGGGCAAATTCGATTGCTGTGATCTTGCCTTCGATGCCACGGTCACCGAAACCGCCAGGTACCAGGATGCCATCCATATCACCGAGTACTTCTTCGACGTTACTGTTGTTGAGCAGTTCGGAATCCACCCACTTGATATTTACAGTCGCATGCTGTGCGATACCGCCGTGTTTCAGGGCCTCCACAACACTGATGTAAGCATCGTGCAGCTGGATATATTTGCCTACCAGAGCGATATTTACTTCTTTTGTCGGATGACGCAGAGCATTTACCATAGCTTTCCAGTCTTCCAGATCCGGCTCCGGGCAGTCAAGCTTCAGGCAGTCGCAGACAACCTGTGCCAGATGTTCTTTTTTCCATGGCAAGAGGTGCTTCGTAGAGATATTCCACATCAAGATTCTGCAGAACATGGTCACTTGGCACGTTACAGAACAGAGCGATCTTGTCCTTGATGCCATTGTCAAGCGGCAGCTCGGAACGGCACACGATCACATCCGGCTGGATTCCCATTCCCTGAAGCTCTTTTACACTGGCCTGGGTGGGCTTGGTTTTCATTTCACCTGAGGCACGCAGGTAAGGGATCAGAGTGACGTGGATCAGGATCGCATTGTCAGGTCCAACCTCGTGCATGAACTGACGGATCGCTTCCAGAAATGGCTGGCTTTCGATGTCACCGACGGTACCGCCTACCTCAATGATCGCAATGCTGGTTTCGTCTGATGTAAAATCGCGATGGAAACGGCTCTTGATCTCATTTGTGATATGAGGGATGACCTGAACCGTTCCTCCGCCGAAATCTCCGCGGCGCTCCTTTTGCAGAACGGACCAGTAGATTTTTCCAGTTGTAACATTTGAGTTTTTCGTCAGGCTTTCATCGATAAAGCGCTCATAATGTCCAAGGTCCAGGTCGGTTTCTGTTCCATCATCAGTGACGAACACCTCACCATGCTGAATCGGGTTCATGGTTCCCGGGTCGATATTGATGTAGGGATCGAACTTCTGCATGGTCACTTTATAACCGCGGGCTTTCAGAAGACGTCCAAGGGAGGCTGCAGTGATACCCTTTCCCAGTCCGGAAACAACACCTCCTGTTACAAATACATATTTTACTGACATAATTTCCTCCGTTCTGTGCACAAAACACGCATTTTTTTTGACTAGATATTAAGTTCCTAAAAAAAATACGGAAAAGATTATACACTATGCAAAGAAAAAAAATCCAGTAAATCATACTGGATTTTTCAAAAAAGTGCAAAGAAATTTTAGTGATAGTTTTTGTTGTTCTCATATTTTGCTTCCATCGTGAACTGGATACCGAGCTGTTTCAGCTTTTTGATATCTACCGGGGAGAGCATAACAGAAGTATGTGCCTGGCATTCGGCAAGTTTCGGCAGCTGTTTCATAGCCAGAGCAGCATCTTCATGAGAGGCGGCACTGATGGACAGGGCGATCAGGACCTCATCGGTATGCAGTCTCGGATTGCGGCTTCCGAGGTAAGCAGTTTTCAGACGCTGGATCGGCTCCAGAGATTCCGGTGCAATGATATTTTTCTCGTGGTCAATGCCGGCAAGCTCTTTTAAGGCATTTAACAGAACCGCAGAAGCGGCACCGAGCAGGTCAGAAGTCTTTCCGGTGATGATCCTGCCGTCCGGCAGTTCTATAGCAGCAGCCGGAGCACCGGTCAGTTCTGCGACACGTCTTGCAGCCGGAACAACCTTGCGGTCGGTTGCAGTAACACCGGCCTGGTTCATGATCAGCTCGATCTTATAAACTTCCTCTTCCTGATTGCGTCCGGTCAGAAGTCCGTTCAGTGCGTTGAAGTAGCGGCGGATGATCTCCTGGCGGGATGCTTCCCGGCATGCTTCGTCATCGAAGATGCAGTTCCCGGCCATGTTGACGCCCATGTCAGTCGGAGACTGATAAGGGCTTTCGCCGTAGATCTTTTCAAACATTGCTTTTAAAACCGGGAAGATTTCCACATCGCGGTTGTAGTTTACCGTGGTAAATCCATAAGCTTCCAGATGGAACGGATCGATCATGTTGACATCGTTCAGGTCAGCCGTTGCTGCCTCATATGCCAAGTTGATCGGATGTTTCAGCGGGATGTTCCAGATCGGGAAAGTCTCGAATTTCGCATATCCGGCACGGATACCTCTGCGATGCTCCTGATAAAGCTGAGATAAGCAGGTAGCCATCTTTCCGCTTCCAGGACCAGGGGCAGTGATCACGACCAGAGGGCGGGAAGTTTCGATGTAGTCATTTTTACCGAATCCCTCATCACTTACGATATGAGAAACATTATTCGGATAACCCGGAATCATATAGAGGGTGTAAACCTTGATGCCGAGTTTGATCAGACGTTGTTTAAACAGGTCTGCACTGGTCTGTCCGGAGTATTTTGTGATAACGACACTTCCGACAAAAAGTCCACGTTCTTCGAAAGAGTCGATCAGACGCAGTACATCGGTATCGTAAGTGATGCCGAGGTCGCCGCGGATTTTATTTTTTCAATATCCACCGCACTGATGACGATGACGATCTCTGCGTGCTCGGACAGCTGCATCAGAAGCTGAAGCTTGGAATCCGGCTCAAATCCCGGCAGTACACGGGAAGCGTGGTAGTCATCAAATAACTTTCCGCCAAATTCCAGATAAAGTTTGTCTCCGAATTTGTCAATACGCTCGCGGATACAGCGAGACTGTGTAGCAAGATATTTTTCGTTGTCAAATCCTTTTTTCATATGATTAAGAACCTTTCCTAAAAATTCAAGTCGGATGCACGCAAGAACCGGCGTGCATTTCCTTGTTACAAAGTAACTCTTGCACTAGTATACAATAAATCATACCCGTTCGGCTACCGTTTTTTAGAAAAGATTCATAATTGTGAGCTTTTTTTCACAATCTATATATTGATTTCTTCTGAAACTGTACTTATAATGGGATAAGTTGGAGTTTGCATATGAGGAGGACAAAAATGGACAACAATCAGATGCAGGGCGGCGGTCCTGGCAGACCACAAGGGACCGGGTGGACAAAAGCAGCCGGACAATGGTCGCAATAAGAACAATGGGAAAAAAGCAAGGCGGCGGCAAAAGCATTCTGGTTTTTCTGGTGATTACTTTGATTGTGATGCTTGCCATGAATATCGTTACCAGTATGGTAAAAAGATACAACCGAGCGTAAGATCAGCTATAATCAGTTTATTAACATGGTTGACCGCGGAGAGGTCGAATCTGTAGAGATCGGTTCCAACCGAATCGACATCAACCTGAAAAATCAGCCAATCCCGGGTGTGAAGATCACCTGTTATACCGGTATCATGGACGATCCGACACTGACAGACCGACTGCTCAAGGCAGGTGTACAGTGTAGCAAAACCGTACCGGACAATTCTTCTTACCTGATCTTAAATATCGTGGCAAATGTTCTGCCGCTGGTTATGATCGGATTTATTTTCTACTTTTTCATGCGTCGTATGGGATCAGGCGGCGGAGTCATGGGTGTCGGCAAGAGCAAGGCAAAAGTTTACGGCGAGAAGGAAACCGGTGTGACCTTCCAGGATGTTGCCGGACAGGATGAAGCAAAAGAATCGCTTCAGGAAGTCGTAGGATTTCTCGAAGATCCGCAGAAATACGTGAAGATCGGAGCGAAGCTGCCGAAAGGAGCACTGCTTGTCGGCCCTCCGGGTACCGGTAAGACACTGCTGGCAAAGGCAGTCGCAGGAGAGGTACACGTGCCGTTCTTCTCCATTTCCGGTTCCGATTTCGTAGAAATGTTTGTCGGTGTTGGTGCATCGCGTGTGCGAGACCTGTTTGAAGAGGCCAAAAAGAGTGCACCTTGTATCATTTTCATTGATGAGATTGACGCCATCGGTAAGAGCAGGGACAGCCGTCATGGCGGTGGAAACTCCGAGCGTGAACAGACTTTAAACCAGCTTCTTGCGGAGATGGATGGTTTTGATACTTCCAAGGGTCTTTTAATCCTTGCGGCAACCAACCGTCCGGAAGTTCTGGACCCGGCACTTCTGCGTCCGGGACGTTTTGACTGCAGAGTGATCGTAGACCGCCCGGATCTCAAAGGAAGAGAAGATATTCTGCGTGTACACGCAAAGAACGTTAATCTTGATGAAACGGTCAATTTCAAAGAAATCGCCCTGGCAACAGCCGGAGCTGTCGGATCAGACCTAGCAAATATGGTCAATGAAGCAGCCATCCTTGCTGTAAAAGCAGGAAGAAGTGCCGTATCTCAGGCAGATTTATCGGAAGCAGTCGAGCTGGTTGAAATGGGAAAAAGAAAAGAAAAACAAGATCCTGAGCAAAAAAGAGCGGGAGATCGTTTCCTATCATGAAGTCGGACACGCACTGGTCAGTGCACTGCAAAAAAGATGCAGAGCCAGTACAGAAGATCACGATCGTGCCCCGTACATCCGGAGCACTCGGATATGTCATGAACATTCCAGAAGAGGAGAAATGCCTCTATACAAAAGAAGAACTGTGGGCGAGACTGGTAGAATTTACCGGCGGCCGTGCAGCAGAGGAAGTAGTATTTGATTCTGTTACCACCGGAGCATCCAATGATATCGAGAAAGCAACTTCCATTGCCCGCTCGATGATCACACGCTACGGTATGTCTGAGAAATTCGGTCTGACCGGTCTGGAGCGTGCGGCAAACCAGTATCTCGATAATCAGACGGTTCTGGACTGCAGTGAGGTGACACAGGCTGAGGTCGATAAAGAGATCACTGCCATGCTCAAAAAGGCATATCAGGAAGCAAAAGACATGCTTACGGCAAACCGCAGCATTCTGGATCACATCGCCGCTTTCCTGATCGAAAAGAGACGATCACCGGCAAAGAATTTATGGAGATCCTGCGTAAAGTACAGGCAGAAGAAGCACAGAAAAACAGCGAAATACAGACCGAAGAAAACAGCACAAAAAAAGTAAATCTTTCAAAAGAGAACACAGCAGACACCGCAACCGAGTAAGTGAGGATGTAAAAGCAGATGTTTGATATTCAGGAAGAATTAAAAAGCTCCCGGCTAAGCCGGGAGTTTATATTATGCATGATGACAGAGATGCCATCATTTACGTGGGCAAGGCCATCAGCCTGAAAAACCGGGTGCGGCAGTATTTTCAGTCCAGCCGCAATAAGGGGTGCCAAAATCGAGCAGATGGTCACAAGGATCGCCAGATTTGAATATATCGTGACGGATTCCGAGCTGGAGGCACTGGTTCTGGAGTGCAATCTGATCAAGGAACACCGCCCGAAGTACAATACGATGCTCAAGGATGATAAGACTTATCCTTTTATAAAAGTAACGACATCGGAGGCATATCCTCGGATTTTGTTTTCAAGGAGCATGAAAAAGGATAAAAATAAATATTACGGACCGTACACCAGTGCCGGGGCAGTCAAAGATACGATCGAGCTGATCCGTAAGATCTACAAAGTCCGTACCTGTAATCGCAGACTGCCGCAGGATATCGGAAAAGAACGCCCCTGTCTGAATTATCACATCAAACAGTGTGATGCACCATGTCAGGGCTATATCAGTCAGGAAGAGTACCGCAGATCCTTAAACGGAGCGATGGATTTTCTGAATGGAAACTACGGACCAATCCTGAAAATGCTCGAAAAGCGGATGCTGGATGCCTCGGAGCGTATGGAGTACGAGGAGGCAGCGACCTGGCGTGATCTCAAAAACAGCGTCAGCCAGATCGCACAGAAGCAGAAGATCACAAGCAGCGACGGCGAGGACAAAGATGTGATCGCCGTGAAAATGGACGGCAGCGACGCAGTAGCCCAGGTATTTTTTATCAGACAGGGCAGGCTGATCGGCAGAGACCATTTCTTCCTGCGGATCGCACCGCACGATTCGCAGAATATCGTGATCTCCAGTTTTATGAAGCAGTTTTATTCCGGCACGCCGTTTATTCCGAGGGAGATCATGATCCCGTGCGAGATCGAAGATCAGTCCGTCTTAGAAGAGTGGCTCGGAAAGCGAAAAGGGCAGAAGGTGCACATCAAAGTACCGAAAAAAGGTACCAGGGAAAAATTGGTTGAGCTTGCCACGCAGAATGCAGAGATTGTCCTGCGACAGGACAAAGATCGTATCAAACGAGAAGAAGGACGCACAATCGGGGCGATGAAAGAAATTGCCGGCTGGCTGGATCTGCCAGATCTGGTACGAGTGGAAGCCTATGATATTTCCAATATCAGCGGTTTCGAGTCGGTCGGATCCATGGCAGTCTTTGAACGCGGCAAACCAAAACGAAGTGATTACCGCAAATTCCGTATCAAAACCGTGCAGGGGCCAAACGACTACGCAAGCATGGAAGAAGTCCTGACAAGACGTTTTACACACGAGAGTGACCCTGAGAAAAAAAAGTATGACAGTTTCGGAAAACTGCCGGATCTGATCATGATGGACGGCGGCCGCGGTCAGGTCAATATCGCACTTGGCGTTCTGGAAAAGCTGGATCTTGACATCCCGGTCTGCGGTATGGTAAAAGATGACCGGCACCGCACCAGAGGCCTGTACTATAATAACGTAGAGATCCCGATCGACCGCGACAGCGAGGGATTTAAACTGATTACCCGCGTGCAGGATGAAGCCCACCGTTTTGCCATCGAGTATCACCGCTCCCTGCGAAGCAAAGATCAGGTACATTCGATCCTGGATGACATTGACGGTATCGGTCCGGCAAGAAGAAAGGCACTGATGCGTCATTTCCTCTCCCTGGAAGCGATCCGCGAGGCGAGCGAAGAGGAACTGGCAGCAGTGCCTTCAATGACCGCCTTAAGTGCAGGAAAAGTCTACGCTTTCTTCCATGAAAAGAAAAAAAGAAGAACAAGGATGATTGTATGCAGCAAGAATGCCTCTGGCATTCTTGAATTTTCATGTGAACAGTATACAATTTTTACAGAATCTGTTTTGTTTCTTGTATGATGTGTACGGATGTGATAGAATGAGAGCATGAAATCGAAGGAACGTGCATGGATTTGACGATGTTGTGTGCGTTCATGAGCAAGTAGCGAAGCGGATTGTGAATGTCCGCTTTACTGACAGGAAAGGACAAAACAGATGAACAGTAACAGTAGTGTAGAATTGACAAAAATTGCAAAAAAGCATGGAACTGAAGAATCTGACACCGGATGTTGATATTTCATCGATCGTGGTGACCACACCGGATATCAACAGACCGGCACTGCAGCTGACCGGATATTTCGAACATTTCGCATCCGAGCGTGTACAGATTGTCGGTTATGTGGAATTTACTTATCTGGAGCATATGACGAGAAATCAGAGAGTGCATGCCTATGAGCAGTTCTGTGCCCATAAGGTTCCATGCATTATCTTTACATCAAAAACGGATCCGGATGAAGATATCCTGCGTATCGCCACAGAGAACGGTATTCCGGTCTTTACCACAGAGAAAAATACATCTCCGTTTATGGCGGAGATCATCCGCTGGCTGAATGTAGAGCTGGCTCCTTGTATCTCTATCCACGGCGTGCTGGTAGATGTATACGGCGAAGGTGTCCTGATCATGGGCGAGAGCGGCATCGGTAAGAGTGAGGCAGCTCTGGAGCTGATTAAGAGAGGCCATCGTCTGGTATCCGATGACGTCGTAGAGATCCGCAAAGTCAGCGATGCGAGCCTGGTCGGAAGTGCTCCGGATATCACCCGCCACTTTATCGAGCTTCGCGGTATCGGTATTATTGATGCCAAGACCTTATTTGGTGTGGAGAGCGTGAAAAATACACAGACCATTGATCTGGTTATCAAATTGGAAGAGTGGGACAAGGACAAAGAATACGACAGACTCGGACTTCAGGAAGAATACACCGAGTTCCTCGGCAACCGCGTTGTATGCCATTCGATTCCGATCCGTCCGGGCCGGAACCTGGCGATTATTGTAGAGTCTGCGGCTGTTAATCACAGACAGAAGAAGATGGGCTATAATGCAGCTCAGGAGCTTTATAACCGTGTTCAGAAGTCACTTGCAAAGAAAAAAAAGAGGAGCAGAAGAAATGAAAAAATATTGTTTTGGAATCGATATCGGCGGAACAACCGTAAAATGCGGACTTTTTAATGTAGACGGAGAAGTCCTGGATAAATGGGAAATTAAGACAAGAACCGAAAACAACGGCGAAAATATCATCGCAGACATCGCAGAGACGATGAATGCCAAGATCGCAGAAAAAGGTCTGGACAAAGAAGAGATCGTCGGAGCAGGCGTTGGTGTACCGGGACCGGCAGATGAAGAAGGCAACGTTCCGGTAGCCGTCAATCTGCACTGGGGATTTGTACCACTTTCCAAAGAGCTTTCCGAAAAGACAGGTCTTGCGGTACGCGTCGGAAACGATGCAAACGTGGCAGCACTCGGCGAAATGTGGAAAGGCGGAGCAGTCGGCTATCACAATGTTGTTATGGTGACACTTGGAACCGGTGTCGGCGGCGGCATCATCATCAATGGCAAGATCGTAACCGGAAGCAACGGAGCCGGCGGTGAGATCGGACATATCCATGTAACCGACAGCGTTGACAAACCTTGCAACTGTGGCAACACCGGATGTCTGGAACAGGTTGCATCTGCGACAGGTGTTGTATATCTGGCAAACAAAAACTGGCATCCTGCGATACCCCTTCCGTTCTGCGTGACGGAGAAGTCAGTGCAAAAAGCGTCTTTGATGCCGTAAAAGCAGGCGATGCAGTTGCACAGGAAATCGCAGAAGAATTCGGCAGATACCTCGGTCTTGCATGTGCAAACATCGCAGGTGTGGTAGATCCGCAGGTATTTGTAATCGGCGGCGGCGTCTCCAAAGCCGGAAAGATACTCTTTGATTATATCGAGAAATATTACAAAAAATATGCATTTCCATCCTGCAAAGATGCAAAATTTGCACTGGCAACACTGGGAAATGATGCCGGTATCTACGGTGCAGCAAAACTGATGCTGTAATAAAACAACGGCAGTCAGCACCGCAATACTTGCAGAAGTGAGAGTCTTCTCCGACTGAGATAAATAAAAATTCCATGAGAATTTACTTGATTTAAGTAATATCCTCATGGAATTTTTTGTATCCAAATGAAATTTTAAGATTCAGACAACAAATGCTTTGAACACCAGAGCAGCTGCTTTTATGGAATGATCTCCAGGATGTCATCTCCGCCCGGAGCCGTGGTGCCTCCGGAGTCTCCGCCGGAGCCACCGCCGGAAGTGCTGCCGCCGGAGCCGGAACCTGTGCCAGAGCCGGTACCTCCGCTTCCGGAAGAATCGCCGGAGCCGGAATTGCTGTCAGGTGTAGTTGTTGAACCGGAATTTGCATCAGAACCCGGCGTGGTCGCACCATCCTTCTTCGAATCATCGGCATCCATATCTGCCGCATCTTTTTTCGGATTCAGGATATCCGTGATCTTATCCAGGATGTTGTGACCTTTGCAGGTCGCACTTGGCGGAGCATAAGCGGAATCTTCCGTTGTGCCCTCGCTTCCGGCCGGTCGTTTGACAAAGATTTTCGTTGTCGTGGTACAGGTCGCAGTCGGGAGCAGTCCGGTGGAAGAGCAGACCTTTACAGCCGTGTGCACATCGCAGCTCTTGGTCGGTGTCGTGCCTTTTGCAAAATATTCCGTGTAAGCCATGGAGCCTCGCGGATCTCCGGTGCAGACACCATCCACGGCGAGCAGTCCGGATTTCTTACATACATAGGCAGTTTCCACACTGTCCGGCTGTTCAAACTGTCTGACCGGAAGATTTTCGTGGATGCGGCTCATGATCGCAGTCCACAGTTTTTTGTGATACGTGTGGTAAAGATCGCCGGACGGGAGCGTATCGTGGTTGTCATAGCCGCCCCAGACCGTACACGTATAATACGGGCTGTATGCGGCAAACCAGATATCACGGTCGTCCGAAGTCGTACCGGTCTTGCCGGCGATCGGCATCTCGCCGAAGCTGACATCGGAGGCTGTTCCGCCGGCTTTTACAACATCCATCATCGCCTGTGTCAGCAGGAAAGCGGTGCTGTCCTTTAAAACCGTCTTTTCTTCCGGAGTGTTGTCAATGATCACTTTTCCTTCGGAATCCTCGATACGGGAATAAAACTTCGCTTCGTTGTATTTGCCGCCGTTAGCAATCGTTGCATAGGCATCGCACAGCTCGATGTTTACGACACCGTCCGTGATACCGCCAAGAGCCAGCGGCTGGCGTACGTCCAGATTTTCATCATCGTAAAGTGTGCTGATGCCGAGAGCTTCGGCATACTCAAAACCAAGCCGCGGTGTGATCTCGGTCAGACATTTGACTGCTACTACGTTAATTGAACCTGCGATCGCCTGACGGATCGTAGTCAGTCCGGTGTAGGCATTTTTACCTGCCCAGTTATTGACCGGGACACCGTTTGTGTAATTGTAAGGTGCATTGTCGAATACCGTAGCAAGCGTCATATTCTCGGCATCAAGAGCCGGAGCGTATGTGCTGACGATCTTAAAAGTCGAACCAGGCTGTCTGCGGGTTTCCGTGGCACGGTTCAGCGTCAGGCTGGCTTCCTTTTCGCCACGTCCGCCGACGATCGCCTTCACATATCCGGTCTCATTGTCGATGATCACGACAGAGGCCTGTGGCTGCGGAACAAGAGAAACACGCTCGCCAAGCACAGTATCGCCTTTTTTAACCATGGCGTTTTTGTAAGTCTCTGCGGCAGCTTTTGCAGATTCCTCATCGTCAAACATCATGTTAAAAGAGCTGTCCTGTTTCTGGAACCAGCTGCGGAGCATTTCACTGCTGTAATTGATAATCTCGCCGTCGGATTTCTGGATACTCAGAGCATAATCGAGACCAATCAGCGTCACCGAAGGATAATTCTCCGGGTTGGCAAACTCCTCATCGCAGATTTTTTGAATCTCTTCATCCTGATTGGAATAAATCTTCAGACCGCCGGAGTAAACAGCTTTGTAAGCCTGCTGTCTGGTGTATCCCTTGACTTCCACAAGGTCATCCATGACCTGTTCGATCAGAGCGTCCGTATAGTAACTGTAAATAGAAACCTCGTCCGTCTCCTGAGCCGTTTTCTGGATACGGGAATACACATCGTCCGCAAGGGCATCCTGCTGCTGCTGTTCGCTGATATAGCCCTGATCGACCATTTTCTGAAGAATGATCTTGCGTCGCTTTGCATTCTCATCCGGATTGATGATCGGATTGTACAGCGTCGGATTCTGTGTAATGCCGGCAATGACCGTAGATTCCGAGAGATTCAGCTGAGATACATCTTTATTAAAATAGCGTTTGGCAGCAGCCTGTACGCCGTACGAGCTGGCACCTAAGTTGATCGTGTTCAGATAATCCTGCAAAATCTGGTCCTTCGACATCTTTTTCTCCAGCTGCAGAGCCAGATACTGCTCCTGGAACTTACGACGCAGCTTCTGAGAAAGAGCCGTCTGCGTCACCCAGTCCGTAAAAACATTATTCTTGATCAGCTGCTGCGTGATCGTACTGGCACCCTCTGAGAAATCCCCACTGGTGATGCCGATCACTGCGGCACGGGCGATACCCTGGATATCGATGCCGTGATGCTTGTAAAAACCTCATCCTCGACGGCAACGATCGCATGCTGCAGATCCTCCGGGATCTGATCCAGCTTCACAAGAATACGGTTGGAAGTTGATTCGGCAAGCTTCTGGACCGGTTTATTGCCGGTGTTATAGATGTAGGTGGCCGATTCTGCCGGTGCAACCGAGAGAGAATCGATGTTAGGGGCACTGGCGATCAGCCCTTTGATCATGCCGACACCGGCCGCCGTGCCAAGGATGACGCAAAACAGCAGAAGTACCAGAAAAATCTTCAGAGCCGTAAGCGAAATACGCCTGAAGATCCTGGTTCCCGTTGGAATGCTCTTCTTGCGGGCAACGTGGTTTTTGTCAAAATTCATATAAAATACCTCCGAAAAAAGACAGTAAGTTTTGCTATGTAAAAACGATAACGTTTAAAAAGCAGGATGTGCTACAAAATCATTCAAAATTCGCTCATTTTTCAGCGAAAAATGGCTGCTTTCTCATGATTTAGCGGAACCCATGATGCCATACGGATTGTTCCGTACTGCGTACTTTCACAATCCTACCCAACATTCGCATATCGTGGTTTCAGGCTTTTGACCCTAGCATCTTAGTATTTTATCACACAACTTTGAGGAAAGAAAGAGCAAAGGAAGATTTCTGCTGTTGCTTCTTTTGGGGGACTCTGGTAAGATAGCATAAGTATTACCGAATTCTGGAATTTTAATCGGAGGGTTTTGGCATATGAAAGAATATAAAATTGTCTATTGCGGCGGAGAGGGCGAGATCGTTGAGAAAAAAAAATCACGTTTTATCGCGACCGTAAAGCCGGTGGACTCGGAGGAGGAAGCATCTGCATTTATTGCAGAGATGAAAAAAGAAATACTGGGATGCCAGACATAACTGTTCTGCATTTGTGATCGGGGAACATAATGAAATACAGAGAAGCAGTGATGACGGGGAACCGGCAGGAACAGCAGGTCATCCGATGCTGGACGTGCTGCTCGGAGAGGGCATCCACAACACAGCCGTTGTGGTGACACGTTATTTTGGAGGAACACTGCTTGGAACAGGCGGGCTTGTCCGTGCGTATTCAAAATCTGTACAGGCAGGGCTTGCGGCCAGCACCGTACTCGAAAAAAAAAAGGCTTTCTGCTGGCGATGGAAACCGATTATTCCGGGATCGGTAAGATCCAGTATCTGCTCGGACAGAGAGGGCTTCTGATCACAGATTCTCAGTATACGGACAAAGTGACCGTCGAGACTCTGGTTCCGCAGGAAGAGCTTGTCTCTGTCAAAGAAGAGATCACAGAAGGGACGAACGGCAAGACGGTCTTTGCAAAAGAAGAACCGGTTGCCTATGCATTTGACGGGAAAACACCGGTCTTTTTCTGAGCAGGGAAAGGACTGCTTGCAATTTACAGGGGTTCGACGTAAAATATAAGGGATTAATTCGGAGGAAAATAATTTATGAGTGACAAATGTAATGCTCCGGTAGGAGTTTTTGATTCCGGCGTTGGCGGTCTTACGGTGGCTCGTGAGATCATGCGAAACCTGCCGGAAGAGAATATCGTATATTTCGGGGACACAGCCCGTGTTCCTTATGGAACAAAATCAAAAGATACGGTGTTGCGTTATTCCAGACAGATCATCCGCTTTTTAAAAACACAGGATGTCAAAGCGATCGTGATCGCCTGCAATACGGCAAGTGCCTATGCACTGGAAGATGTGGAAAAAAGAGCTGGATATTCCGATCATTGGTGTAGTAAAGCCGGGAGCGAAAGTAGCATGCGAGGCAACCCACAACAAAAAGATCGGTGTCATCGCCACAGAAGCAACAATAAATTCGGGAATTTATTCTTCTTATATCACCAGACAGGACCCGCAGATCCAGGTGATCGGCAAGGCATGTCCGCTGTTTGTGCCGCTCGTAGAAGAAGGATGGCTGAAAGACTCGGTGACATTTGAAGTTGCGGGCAGATATCTGCGGAAACTGATGGAGCAGGACATCGACACGCTGATTATGGGATGCACCCACTATCCGCTGCTGCGTTCCACACTGCGTGAAATTGTCGGAGAAAAGGTGACACTGGTCAATCCGGCTTATGAGACTGCACGTGAGCTGAAACAGCTTCTTGCAGAAAAAGGACTGACAAACATCCAGTCTCAGGAAGAAGCACGTAAATATCAGTTTTATGTCAGCGACCAGGCAGATAAATTTATGAGATTTGCAGATTCGATTCTGCCATTTGATGTAAATACCACAAAGAAGATCAGCATAGAGGAGTACTAAATGACAAAAGATATAATGCTCCGCATCAGCGGTGTACAATTTCCGGATGGAGAAGAAAACAGTGAAGAGATGGAAGTGATCACTTCCGGCAGCTACTTTGAAAAAGACGGCCGCCATTATATCAAGTACGATGAAGTACAGGAAGATTCCAATGAAGTGATCCGCAATCTTCTGAAAATCGAAAACGGCAGTCTGGAACTGACCAGACGCGGGATGGCAAACGTGCATATGGTGTTCGAAAAAGACAAAAAAAGCGAATCTTATTACGACACGCCATTTGGAAGATTCCTGGTCGGGATCTCCGCAACACATCTGGATGTCAGCGAAAAAGAAGACAGCATTGATGTGCAGGTAAAATACGCACTGGAGATCAACAGTGAGTATATTGCAGACTGCAGCATCAGCATTTGTGCGAATTCAAATAAAAAGTGCATCCATATCTCTCGATACGCATGCACTTGAAAGTTTTTATTTTCTTCTTTTTCTTTCCCTTGGAATCTTCGGCAGCAGATGCATTGAGCTCTTTTGACTTGCGAAGAAGCTTTTCGGAAAGACGGACACGCAGGCTCTTTTTTCTGCTGCGGTGCCTCAACTCGTCCGCCGCGGACACTCTTGATCTCAGTTATGTAGATACCGCTGACAACAGCCTTGATCTCTTTCTTTACCGGAATAGAATCAAAAATAGTTGTTTCGCTGATCAGCGTCTGGATCTTAGGACCGATCTTTGCTTTGACAACCGGGATCTTCGTACGACGCATATACCACGGTGTCTGATCGATGACGATCTGAGGAAGACCGGATTCCTTTAGTTTGAGGCGTTTCTTATCAATAATAAGCATAGAGACGACCTGACGAGTCGCTTCGAGCTGTTCCTGTTGTGCGGCCTGTTTTTTCTGTGCTTTCTGTCCAAAGTAATAAAGAAGTGCAAGTGCGATTACCAGCACGAGCAGAATTACAATGAGGACATTCCAAAATGTAGACATAGTACACCCTCCTAAATAAGTTCATATATTTCAATATTGTACCATTTATTTGCAGAAAGTGCAAGAAGCGGTACCGAATAATTACAATTTTATGAATATCATCAATTTAGGGTGGTAATTTCTATTATAGATGTGATATTATGATGCAAGGGTTAAAAGTCATGCGTTTCATGTTTACATGAAAACGCATGACTTTGGAACCCGTAAAAACATGAGAAAGCAGCCAGAAGGGCGAATTTCGAATGTTTTCAGGATTGCGGGAGCATGAAATGCGGAGCAATCCGTAGCATCATAATATGTGGGCAGGACAGTATGACTATGGAGCCCGTAAAAACATGAGAAAGTAGTCCGCCAGGACGGATTTCGAATGTTTTCAGGATTGCGGGAGCATGAAATGCGGAGCAATCCGTAGCATCATAATATGTGGGCAGGACAGTATGTCTATGGAGCCCGTAAAAACATGAGAAAGTAGTCCGAAGGGCGAATTTATCACCAGTGTGGAGGGGAATATGAACGAAAGTGAAAAAAAGAAAGCGAGCGGATGCCCGCAAAAAAAGAAAAAAGGCGACAGATGTTTATAGGGAGGATGATCATAGTCGTTCTTCTGTTCATCATCCTTGGCCTGTGTGCATTTCTTGGAAAAGATATGCTTGAAAAGAAAAAGCTCCGGGACAACCGGGAGCAGGCAGCGACCAGTGCTGAAAGTGAGAGTACGGCAGATACCGCAGGCACAGAGAGTGCAGCTGAGACAGAAACACAGCACAGAAAAAAGAAGACGATATCATGTCTCAGGCAGAGTTAAAGGCAGCACAGTATGATTATGACGGTGCAATTGAGCTTTTAAAGGCATCTTCTGATTTCGCAGACAGTCAGGATATGCAGGATAAAGTGGCAGAGTACGAGCAGGCAAAATCGGAGCTTGTAGAATATCCACTTGACCAGGTGACGCATGTATTTTATCATACATTAATATATGACACCTCGAAAGCATTTGATGGTGATTCCAAAGAAGCCGGATATAATCAGGTTATGACTACCATTGATGAGTTCAACAAGATCACACAGTCTATGTATGACAAAGGATATGTGATGGTAAGTCTGCATGATATGTGTACGGTCAATGAAGATGGTACCGTATCACCGGGCAAGATCATGCTTCCGCCGGGCAAAAGGCATTTGTCCTTTCACAGGACGATGTCAGTTACTATCATTATATGGATGGTGATGGCATGGCAACGAAGCTGATCGTGGATGAAAATGGCGATATTAAAAATGAATATAAAGAAGATGACGGAAGTATATCAGTAGGCGATTACGATATGGTGCCTCTGATCGATCGCTTTGTGGAAGAGCATCCGGATTTCTCCTATCACGGACATAAAGGGAATCATTGCTCTGACCGGATACAACGGTATACTCGGTTATCGCACCGATATCGCATACAAGACAAGAAAAGACCTGGATGAGTACCAGGAGAAATTCTTCGAAGAGAACCCGGATTTCGACAAAGCAGCCTGGAAAAAGGAAAGACAGCAGGCGAAAAAAAGTGGCAGATGCCATGAAAGAAGAAGGAGGGGAGTTTGCAAGTCATACATGGGGACATATCAATGTTGGCGAAGCAAGTCTTGAAAGACTGCAGACCGATACACAGAAATGGCTGGACTATGTAAAACCGCTTGTCGGAGACACCAATGTGATCATTTTTGCCTTTGGTTCCGACCTTGGCGACTGGCAGCCATACACATCAGATAACGAAAAATTCGCTTATCTTAAGAGCATGGGATTTGATATTTACTGTAATGTAGATTCCACGCAGTACTGGGTACAGTTTGGAGAAAATTATATGCGTCAGGGAAGAAGAAATCTGGACGGCTACCGTATGTATTATAATCCGGAAATGCTGGAAGATCTTTTTGATGCCGGAGAAGTCTTTGATAAATCAAGACCGACACCGGTACCGGAAATGTAAAGCGACGCAAGATCTGAAAGGAGAAACAACTACAATGAAAAAGAAAAGTAATCGCAGCCCTGCTTCTTGGCATGGCGATCACCGTGACAGGATGTTCAGGAAACACGACAAAAGATACAGACACCACAACCAGAAGCAGCATCGGATGCGTCTTCTGAGACAACTGCAGACAGCTCATCTGAGAGTGAAGCAGCAACAGAAGCAGCAGAACGCCCGGACTACAAAGCACTGGATTATGTCAAACTGGGAGACTACAAAGGACTGGAAGTAACACTGGCATCCACCGATGTCACAGACGAAGAAGTCGAGCAGCAGGTTGAGACAAACTTAAACAACAACGACAAATCCAGAAGAGATCAAAGAAGGTACTGTAGAAAACGGCGATGTGGCAAACATCGACTACGAAGGAAAATTAAACGGAAAAGCATTTGACGGCGGCACAGCAGAAGGCTACGACCTGACGATCGGCTCCGGCAGCTTCATCGACGGCTTTGAAGACGGACTGATCGGCAAAAAGATTGGAGATACCGTAGATCTGAACCTGACTTTCCCGAAAGATTACAGTTCCACCGACCTGGCAGGCAAAGAAGTTGTATTTACCGTTAAGATCAATTCCGTAAAACGTGCACCAAAGCTGACAGATGAGCTTGCAGCGGAAATTTCCAATAATGAATACAAAACAGCAGAAGCATACAACAACTATATAAAAGAAGACCTGGAGAAGACGAAAAAAAGAAAACCAGCACAACCAGGAACTCAATGATCTGGTAGCACTTGCATACCAGAATGCAACCGTAAACGATTATCCGCAGGAAATGATCGATTATCAGCTGGAGCAGGTTACCTCCTATTATAAATCCTACGCAGATCAGTATGGCATGGAATATGCAGATTTCCTGAAACAGCAGGTAGGCATGACGGAAGAAGAATTTGTAAAGCAAATGACAGAAACCGTAAAACAGAGCCTTGGCCAGGAAATGGTACTGCGTGCGATCGCAGAGACAGAAGGCGTTGAGATTTCCGATGAAAAATTCCAGGAAAAAGCAAGCGAATACGCAGCACAGATGGGATCTACAGATGTGGATGCATTTATCAGCCAGTATGGTAAGAGCACGATCATGGCAAGTATTCTGCAGGATGAAGCAGTGAAGATCCTTGAGAAAAATGCCGTTGTAAAAATGCAGACGGTACACTGGCAGAGACAACAGCAGAAACCGAGACAGAAACAGCATCTAAATAAAAAAATGTCTGTAATGATCCGGTGCAGGCCAGAAGCACTTGCTGCCGGGCCATTGCAGGTGTTTCATAAGAAAAATTGTAATTGCGAAGTTACTGAGCATTACATAAGTAAAAATAAGTGAGGAGGAAACTTAATGATTACGTTACAGGGAGAAAGGTGTTTTTGGTGGGATCGCAATTGGAGAGATCGCTTTCTTTAAGAGAGATTCCGGTGTAGTACAGCGAAAAAAGTAGAAGATCCGCAGGCTGAGATCCAGCGTTTCGAAAATGCAAAAGCAAAAGCCATTGAAGAACTCGGTGAACTGTATGACAAAGCCGTTTCTGAAGTTGGCGAGAGCAATGCCATGCTTTTCCAGACACATCAGTTCATGCTGGAAGATCTGGACTATGTAGAAGCAATCGAAAACATGATCCAGACACAGTCTGTAAATGCAGAATATGCAGTCAGCGTTACCGGAGACAATTTCTCACAGATGTTTGCTTCCATGGATGATGACTATATGAGAGAGCGTGCAGCTGACGTAAAAGATATTTCAGCCCGTGTAGTGAAAATCCTTACCGGAGCAGGTGAGAGCGGACTGGTAACGGACAAGCCGGTCATTCTTGCATCAGACGATCTGGCACCAAGCGAGACTGTACAGCTTAATAAGGACATGGTATTGTCTTTTTGTGACACAGGGCGGTTCTACGAACTCCCATACCGCAATTCTTGCAAAGACGATGAACATCCCGGCAATCATCGGTATTGGTGATGCACTGGATGAGAAATACGAAGGAAAAAGAAGCCATCGTGGATGGAGCAAACGGATGCCTGATTATCGAGCCGGATGAAGAGACCATGAAAGAATATCAGGCAAAGAAACAGGAGTATCTGGCACAGCAGGAGCTTCTGCAGCAGTTCCGCGGCAAAGAGACCGTATCATTGGACGGACAGAAAGTAAAACTGTATGCCAATATCGGAAATGCATCTGATATCGGAGCTGTGATCAAAAATGATGCAGGAGGGATCGGACTTTTCCGAAGCGAGTTCCTGTATCTGGAAAATGACAATTTCCGACGGAAGAAGAACAGTTTAAAGTATATAAATATGTGGCTGAGACGATGGGACAGAAACAGGTCATTATCCGTACGCTGGATATCGGAGCAGACAAGCAGGTGGATTACTTCAACCTGCCTCACGAAGAAAATCCGGCAATGGGTTACCGTGCGATCCGTATCTGCCTGAAACAGCAGGATATTTTCCGTACACAGCTGCGTGCTCTGCTGCGTGCATCTGCATTTGGAAACATTGCCATCATGTTCCCGATGATCGTGGCACTGGAAGAAGTACTGCAGATCAAAGAGATCGTAAAGAGTGTTATGGCAGAATTAGATGCAAGTGGCATCCCGTACAACAAAGAGATCCAGCTTGGTATCATGATCGAGACACCGGCAGCAGCCATGATCAGCGATGATCTGGCAAAAGAAGTCGATTTCTTCAGCGTCGGAACAAACGACCTGACACAGTATACAACCGCTGTAGACAGACAGAATGCAAACCTGGAGGGATTCTATTATCCGCATCACAAAGGTCTGCTGCGTCTGATCAAAATGGCAGCAGACAATGCACATAAGAACGGCATCTGGATTGGTATCTGCGGAGAACTCGGGGCAGATATGGAGATGACAGAAGCATTCCTGGCAATGGGCATCGACGAACTGTCTGTATCACCGGCATGTGTTCTGCCGCTGCGTAAGAAGATCCGCGAGACTTCAGTCAAAGAAAGACAGGAAGAAATCTTAAAAAATGTGCTCTAAAATATTTTGTTTTGATTTAGATATGACACTTCTGGATCACAAGACTTTTCACATTTCCGAAAAAGTGCTTAAGGATCTGGAAGCACTGAAAAAAAAGGTCATGTGGTAGCTGTCGCAACCGGTCGCGATATGGACAGCGAGTTCAGCAAAGCTTATAAAAAGCAGCTGAATCCGGATGCGATCGTCCACAGCAACGGACAAAAAGTAACCGTAGGCGAAAAAAAGATCCGGGAAGTCTTCATGGATCCGAAGCTGATCGCCCGCATGATGGAGTTCTGCCGTGAGCATCATCTCTGCATCGGCATGAACATCGGCAAATACGGCTGCTATGTCAACAAAGAAGTGCTGATCGAGCATGAAAAGCGGATTTTCGGAGACGGAGACCGCGAGTACATAGACGAGTCCAACCTTCTGACACACCCGTTTTACGGACTGGCATACTTTGGCGATCCAAAAGGTACCGATCTGCTCCGGGAAGCATTTCCGGAAATCAAGACGCCGCTTTTTGCCGACCGCAGAGGGGCAGATGTCATCACAAAAGAAGTTTCCAAGGCAAACGGCATCCAGGCACTTCTGGACTATTACCAGAAAGACTGGTCTGACATCGTGGCATTTGGAGACAGCATGAACGATTACGAAATGATAGAGAAGGCAGGAAACGGCATCGCCATGGGAAATGCCGTGGATAAGCTCAAAGAAGTGGCAGATTACGTGACCAGGCCGATCGAAGAAGAAGGCGTGAGCTTTGCACTTCGCCATTTCGGTTATCTTCCGGCGGATCAGTAGATTATAAAGCAAGGTCAGATGTGCACTCATCAGGATGAGAATGCACAGTCTGACCTGCTTTTTAGATATTTAACGAAGCTCTGCGATGCGGGTCACGCCGACATAGATCTCCTGGATTTTATACCAGGTGCGATAGTCCACAATACCGGTCACCGGAAGATTGAAAATATCCTGAAAAACTTCCACCGCCTTCTGTGTATCTTCACCGTAAATACCATCTACGGCGATCCGCGGGATCAGAGGATAATTATTTGAAATCGCATTTAACTGTTCCTGCATCTGCTCCACTTTCGGTCCGGTTGCCCCGATGTCGAGATCGTATCCAGGCCAGGAAGAAGGAATACCGGAAATCTCCTCCGCTGAATTGATGTAGATGTTGTCACCATAGTAGTAGCGGAGGATTTCTGTGGCTGTGTATCTCTGATCTGCCAGAGACTTTGAACCCCACTGTGACATCCAGTTCGGACAGCTGACCCGTTTGCCGTCGCAGTACTGCGTCAGGATCGGCTGTTTGACGTTCGGGCAGGATAAATAATCGGCAAAAAAGCTCATCCACAACCTCCGAGATACTCTCAAAAATATTTCGGCTGTAGATCCATTTGTGGTCAAATGCTGTCGAGGACGTGATCGTAAAATCAAATCCTTTATTGCGGTACCATTCCGTGTATACACGGTTTAAGGTAAACGACATGATCGCCAGCACATTGGCACGGATGGCGGCCTTCGGCCAGGTGGCATAGATTTCGCTGGAAGCCACATTTTTGATATAATCGCGGTAACGCACATAATAATCGCCCGCAGTGCTGTCCGTCGGGGCACCGTCGTGCACCACGATAAATTCCGGGATCACTACGCGGCTTAGGACGATCTCGCCGCTCTGCGAGAGAGGTTTGATCTCCGCCTCTGCGATTTTTGGCGGATAATCGCCATAGAGCGTGTGAGCCGGGATCACGACATTGTCATATGCTTCCGGGCCGGCGAGCGGTTTCAACCGGATATCCTGCAAAGCCAGCTGATTTGCGAGGATTTCCGCACCGGAGATCGTAAGCGGCTCATAGCCCGGAGCCGTAATGCGGAAATTGTACTCCGAGTAAGGCTGCATTTCGCCGGGACTTAAACTGTATTCCTCCGGCGGAGCCTCCAGCTCCAACGTATCCGTCTGTCCGACACTGTCAGTTCTGACTTCTTCCAGGATCTGATCCGGTTCTCCGGTGCTTGAAATATCGATCACGGCATCCTCCACGGGAGCAGCACGCAGCTGGGAAGTAACCTGTATCTGTAATTTTCCGGTAGCCATAGAACACCTCAAAAATTCCCTTGAAAAAGTATATGCAGAAGAACAGAAAAGATGCCAGAAAACAACTCCTGTGCCGACACATCGTGCTTTCAGGCTTTTGAACCTGACATTATTCGTATATCTAATCATAAAAATGCATAAAAATTCGCAAACAAGTACTTGCAATCTTGATTATCTTGTGGTAGAATCTTAACAATTTGAGCATTTATGTATCCAGGGCTGAGGGGGCGTAGTAGGGACTTACTATTACGTACCCTTTTTTTAGAGTCCGGGGTACAGACAAAGATACAATAACCATTGGATTAAACGCGAAAGGGGAAGACGAATGAAAGCATATTTGATTCTGGAGGACGGTACTGTTTTCACTGGAAAAAGTATCGGATCGACAAAAGAAATCATCAGCGAGATCGTATTTAACACATCCATGACCGGATATCTGGAGGTGCTGACTGATCCATCTTATGCAGGACAGGCCGTTGTGATGACTTATCCGCTGATTGGAAACTATGGCATCTGTTACGAAGATATGGAATCCGCAAAGCCATGGCCGGACGGATACATTGTTCGCGAACTTTCCAGAATGCCGAGCAATTTCCGCTGTGAAGGAACGATTCAGGAATTTCTGGAAAAACACGACATTCCTGGTATTGCCGGGATCGATACAAGAGCACTGACCAAGATCCTGAGAGAAAAGGGAACCATGAATGGCATGATCACCACCTGCGAATATGAAGATTTAAGTGAGGTTCTTCCGAAGATCGCAGCATATAATACAGGCAAAGTGGTAGAAAAAGTGACCTGCACAGAGAAATACGTCCTGGAAGGAAACGGACCGAAAGTAGCACTTCTTGACTTCGGTGCAAAGAGAAACATCGCCCGCAATCTGAACAGACGCGGCTGCGAAGTGACCGTATATCCGGCACTGACCACAGCAGAAGAGATCATAGCATCCAATCCGGACGGCATCATGCTTTCCAACGGACCTGGAGATCCGAAAGAATGTACTTCCATTATTGAAGAGATCCGCAAACTGTACAATACCGATATCCCGATCTTTGCAATCTGCCTCGGACATCAGCTTATGGCGCTGGCAACAGGAGCAGATACGCACAAAATGAAATACGGACACCGCGGCGGCAACCACCCGGTCAAAGATTTGCAGACCGGCCGTGTATACATTTCCTCCCAGAACCATGGCTATGTGGTAGATACCGATAAACTGGATCCGTCCGTAGCAGTACCGGCATTTGTCAATGTAAACGACGGTACAAACGAAGGACTGTCCTACACCGGGAAAAATATTTTCACGGTACAGTTTCACCCGGAAGCATGCCCGGGACCATTAGATTCCGGTTACCTGTTTGACCGCTTTATGAAAATGATGGAGGTGTCAGAATAATGCCAAAGAATCCAGATATTAAAAAGTACTGGTGATCGGTTCTGGCCCTATCGTCATCGGACAGGCTGCCGAGTTTGACTATGCAGGTACACAGGCCTGCCGTTCCCTGAAAGAAGAAGGCATCGAAGTCGTACTTCTGAACTCAAACCCGGCAACGATCATGACCGACAAAGATATCGCAGACCGTGTATACATCGAGCCTCTGACCGTAGAAGTCGTAGAGCAGCTGATCCTGAAAGAAAAACCGGACAGCGTACTGCCGACCCTTGGCGGACAGGCAGGACTGAACCTTGCCATGGAGCTCGAAGAAGCCGGATTCTTACGTGAGAATAACGTACGTCTGATCGGAACCACTTCCCAGACCATCAAAAAAGCAGAAGACCGCCTGGAATTCAAACAGACCATGGAAAAGATCGGTGAACCGATCGCAGCATCCCGTGTCGTAGAAAACGTAGAAGACGGTATAGAATTTACCAAGATCATCGGATACCCGGTAGTACTGCGTCCGGCATACACCCTCGGCGGAAGCGGCGGCGGAATCGCCCATAACTATGAAGAACTCGTAGAAATCCTCGAAAATGGTCTGCGTCTGTCACGAGTAGGACAGGTTCTGGTAGAACGCTGCATCGCCGGATGGAAAGAGATCGAGTACGAAGTCATGCGGGATAGTGCCGGCAACTGCATCACCGTCTGCAACATGGAAAACATCGACCCGGTCGGCGTGCACACCGGAGACAGTATCGTCGTAGCACCTTCCCAGACCCTTGGCGATAAAGAATATCAGATGCTGCGTACCTCCGCCCTGAATATCATCAGCGAGCTGAACATCACCGGCGGATGCAACGTACAGTACGCCCTGAACCCGGAAAGCTTCGAATACTGCGTGATCGAAGTAAACCCTCGTGTATCCCGTTCCTCCGCACTGGCATCCAAAGCAACCGGCTACCCGATCGCAAAAGTTGCCGCAAAGATCGCACTGGGCTACACACTGGATGAGATCAAAAATGCCATCACAGGCAAAACGTATGCAAGTTTTGAGCCGATGCTGGACTACTGTGTTGTCAAGATCCCGCGTCTGCCGTTCGATAAATTTATCAGTGCCAAGAGAACACTGACCACGCAGATGAAAGCAACCGGCGAGGTCATGAGCATCTGCGACAACTTCGAAGGAGCCCTGATGAAAGCCATCCGCTCCCTGGAGCAGCACGTAGACTGTCTGATGTCCTACGATTTCACACACCTGGATGATGAGGAACTGACCGGACAGCTTGCTGTAGTCGATGACCGCCGTATCTGGGTGATCGCAGAAGCACTCAGAAGAGGCTTTTCTTATGATAAGATTCATGAGATCACCAAGATCGACAAATGGTTCATTGACAAACTGTGCATCTTAACAGAGATGGAAACAGCCCTGAAGACACAGCCACTGACGGCAGAATTATTAAAAAGAAGCAAAACGCATTGAATTCCCGGACAACGTGATCGCACGCCTGACTGGAAAGACCGAAGAAGAAGAGATCAAAGACATGCGTTATGCAAACGGCATCACAGCAGCCTACAAAATGGTAGATACCTGTGCGGCAGAGTTTGCGGCAGAGACACCGTATTACTATTCTGTATTCGGAAGTGAGAATGAAGCAGTTGAGACCAAAGACCGCAAGAAGTCCTGGTGCTTGGTTCCGGTCCGATCCGTATCGGACAGGGTATCGAGTTCGACTTCTGCTCCGTACACTGTACATGGGCATTTGCAAAAGAAGGATACGAGACCATCATCATCAACAACAACCCGGAAACCGTAAGTACCGACTTCGACATCGCAGACAAACTGTATTTCGAGCCACTGACACCGGAAGACGTAGAGAGCATCGTAAACCTCGAAAAACCGGACGGAGCAGTGGTGCAGTTCGGCGGACAGACCGCTATCAAGCTGACCGAGAGCCTCATGAAGATGGGCGTGCCGATCCTCGGAACATCCGCAGAAAATGTAGATGCAGCCGAAGACCGTGAACTGTTCGATGAGATTCTGGAGAAATGCGGCATCCCAAGACCGTCAGGCCACACCGTATTTACCGCAGAAGAAGCCAAAAAGCAGCAAACGAACTCGGCTATCCGGTGCTTGTGCGTCCGTCCTATGTACTCGGCGGCCAGGGTATGCAGATCGCTATCAATGATGAAGATGTGGAAGAATTTATCGGCATCATCAACCGGATTGCACAGGATCATCCGATCCTTGTTGATAAATATCTGCAGGGTAAGGAAATTGAGGTCGATGCAGTATGTGACGGAACAGACATTCTGATTCCTGGTATTATGGAACATATTGAGCGTGCCGGAATCCATTCTGGTGACAGTATTTCCGTGTACCCGGCACAGAGCCTTGATGACCACGTAAAAGCAACAATCGTAGACTACACCAGAAAACTGGCACAGTCCCTGCATGTCATCGGACTGATCAACATCCAGTTCATCGTATGTGGCGAAGATGTTTATGTCATCGAAGTAAACCCACGTTCCAGCCGTACCGTACCGTACATCAGCAAAGTGACCGGAATCCCGATCGTACCGCTGGCAACCAGAGTGATCCTCGGCAAAAAATTAAAAAGAACTCGGCTATCCGACCGGACTTGCACCAGAAGCAGACTATATCGCGATCAAAATGCCGGTATTCTCCTTTGAGAAGATCCGCGGTGCTGACATCAGCCTCGGCCCGGAAATGAAGTCCACCGGAGAATGCCTCGGTATCGCAAAGACCTTCAACGAAGCACTCTACAAAGCATTTATCGGTGCCGGCATCAAACTGCCGAAGCATAAAAATATGATCATGACACTGAAAGATGCAGACAAAGAAGAAGGAATCGAGATCGCCAGAAGATTCGAGAAGATCGGATACCGCATCTACGCAACACGAGGCACCGCAAAAGTCCTGCAGGAAGCAGGCGTAAATGCGATCCGCACCAACAAGATCGAGCAGGAGTCACCGAACCTCCTCGACCTGATCCTGGGACACAAGATCGACCTTGTCATCGATACCCCGACCCAGGGCGTAGAGCACTCCAGAGACGGATTCCTCATCCGCAGGACAGCCATCGAGACAGGCGTTAACGTCCTGACCGCTATGGATACCGCCAGGGCACTCGTGACCAGCCTGGAGAACACCGATATCAAGAAACTGACCCTGATCGATATCGCAACCGTGAAAAATATCTAAACAAAAAGATGATTACAGGGATCATTTTATACTCTGTACAGAAATAATTCCCTGAGCATTGCAAAATGCCGGATACAAAAGTCCAAGAACAGATGAAATGCATGATGAAGCATAAAATCGTTATGGAGACTTTGCGTATCCGGCATTTTTTTCTTTTTTAAATAAGTGGAAACAAAAAGATTGACAGACATCACATAAACGATTATAATAAACACAAAAACATAGAAAAAAAGTAAACATAAGACTTGACTTTTAACTATGGAACTGATATTATGAAGACATAAAGAAAGTTTACCACTGACCGATATGTGGTATATAAATGGTCGGGTTGAAAGTTTACCGCTGACCAATATGCGGTATATAAATGGTTGGGTCGAAAGTTGAGTCCTTTACCAGATGGTAGAGGACTTTTTATTATGCTGGTGAGGAAAATACAATAATGAAAAAATCAGGATTCTATATTATAAAAGAACAATTTTTTGAAGATATGAATGAACCATATCTTAAAGGGAATAAAGAGGGTAATAGACCTCATTATTATTGCTTTGAGGATGAGAATACAGGAATTTACTGGATGATTCCACTTTCAAGTAAAATAGAAAAATATAGAAAAATCATGGAAAAAAAAGAGAAGCAAAAGGAAAAACTTGTGATATATTACATATCTTAAGACTGGATGATAAGAGAGAAAGTGTATTTTTGATACAAGACATGTTTCCGATTACAGAACAATACATTGAACGAGAATATAAAATAGCAAATAATCATTTAATGCTGACCAGCGAACAAAATGTAAAAGTAATAGAAAGAAAAGCAAAAAAAGTTCGAGGGATGTTAAAACGTAGAGTGAAATTTATGACAACACAGCCAGACGTAGCAAGAATGTTAGATAAGTTAAAAAATAAGAAAAAACGGACGTTTTTGCTTACACACATACACCCACCCATTTCTCATATTTGGAATCTGAAATATGGTATAGCACAAAAATCACAGCAGGAGAGCATCATGTAGAAAAAAAACGAAAAAGAAAGGAAGATATTGCCGAAAAACTATTGAAACCGCAGAGAAACTTTGTTATAATAAAAAGCTGAATAACAAGCAATTCATTCATACTAATTTGGCTTCTTGCATCCCCAAACTGCAAGAAGCCGCTTTGTGAAAGCAAGGCATCAGGAAGAGAAAAAAAAAAAGATATGTAAAGCAAAAAGACACGAAGAAGAACAAATTCTTTTTTCGTGTCTTTTGCTGTGGAAAAGAGATAACTTTTAATTTGGATGTTTTCAAGAAAAAGAAACAAAAAGGTTGACACGCATCACATACACAAGTATAATAAACACAAACAAAATCAACATATCAAATCTTATTCGATATTCTATGCCATTCGGCAGGAAAATCCAAACATTAAAGACCTGCACGAAGCGGCAATAAACAGCAGTAATCCAGTCCTGGCAGCTTCGTGCCAAAAACAGAAGAAAAGGAGCGAGGCTTATGGGGCAAAAAGATATTACAGAAAAGGTATTGGAAGATTATAATGATGTTTTTGCAGATATCATAAATGGATTATTATTGATGGAGTTCAGGAAATCAAACCGGAAGCTCTGGAAAATACAACCATTCATACACAGTACAAGGCTGAAGATGGCAAGGTTCATGAACTGGAGCGTGATATTGCAAAATACTGGAAAGAGGAAAAGGTAGAACTTGCAATCTGTGGGATTGAGAACCAGAGCAAGGTGGAGAAGAACATGCCGTTTCGCATCGTTGGATACGATGGGGCGGCATACCGCAGTCAGTTGCAGCAGGAAAGAAAAAAAGATGCTGCCGGTAGTGACGATCGTATTATATTTTGGGACGGACAGACATTGGAACAGCAGGCAAAAGATCAAAGAACTGATGGAAATCCCAAGATGTCTTGATACCTATGTGAATGATTACCAGATGCATGTCTTTGAGGTTGCATGGCTGACGGAAGAGCAGATCAGTCACTTCCGCAGTGACTTCAAAGTGGTAGCAAACTTTTTTGTAAACAAAAGAAAAAACAAGAACTATATACCGGATGATCCGACAGAAATCAGACATGTAGATGAAGTGCTGAAACTTTTGCAGGTCATGACCGGAGATAGACGTTATGAGGAAATTTTCAGGAAAAAAAGAAGGAAGGGGTGCATAGTATGTGTGATGTGGCAGAAAGGTTAGAACAAATGGGCATTGCCAAAGGAATCGAGATTGGCAGGAGTGAAGGAAGAACAGAGGGAAAAAAATTGAAGGCAAAATTGAAGGCAAGATAGAAGGCAAAATACTGGTATACAGGAATTTATGCCGGGAAGGTTTTGATGAGAAAGAAGCCAGGAGACTTACGGAGTTGCCGGAAGATGTGATGCCGGAAGATGTGAGTTTGGAACAGTAAAAGAAATCAACAAAAAGTCCTACACCCCGCATAAACAACGGCTTGTAGGGGGCTTTTTCTAATGAGATCATGGTATTCTGCTTATTTGAATTTCCAGAAGAGTCTAACCTGTTCTTTTTGCCCAGGCTTTGGCATCGGTTACGCCATATGTTTTTATAATATTCCGTTTAAATTAAAATGGGAAAAAAAAGGGTTCGAGTTGTCGGGGGCATTGTATATAGCACAATCACACTGCCAGTAAGGTAGAGAGGAACATGCCGTTTCGCATCGTTGGATATGATGGAGCGGCATACCGCAGTCAGTTACAGCAGGAAAGAAAAAGGATGCTGCCGGTAGTGACGATTGTGTTATATTTTGGGACGGACAGACATTGGAACAGCAGGAAAAAAATCAAAGAACTGATGGAAATCCCAAGATGTCTTGATACCTATGTGAATGATTACCAGATGCATGTCTTTGAGGTTGCATGGCTGACGGAAGAGCAGATCAGTCACTTCCGCAGTGACTTCAAAGTGGTGGCAAATTTTTTTTGTACAGAAAAAGAAAAAACAAAGATTATATACCGGATGATCCAACAGAGATCAGGCATGTGGATGAAGTGCTGAAACTTTTGCAGGTCATGACAGGAGATAGACGTTATGAGGAAATTTTCAGGAAAAAAGAGAAGGAGTGCACAGTATGTGTGATGTGGCAGAAAGGTTAGAACAAATGGGCATTGCCAAGGGAATCGAGATTGGCAGGAGTGAAGGAAGAACAGAGGGAAAAATTGAAGGCAAAATCGAAGGCAAAATACTGGTATACAGGAATTTGTGCCGGGAAGGGTTTGATGAGAAAGAAGCCAGGAGACTTACGGAGTTGCCGGAAGATGTGAGTTTGGAACAGTAAAAGAAACAGAATGTCTCTGACATGTTCGGCCGAAAGGCTGAACTGTTACTAAAAAGGTCACTAAAAATTTATAAAACGAAAAGAATCGTATTGAATTTTAAGAATAAAAATGATATTATATTGTATAAAGTTTTGTTAAAAACACGTATGCAATGAAAAGGAGAGTGGTTATAAAAAAATTGCAATATGTTTTGGAAAGTACAATTAAGAAAAGGAGAAAGAATATGAAATTGAAAAAAATTTTAGCACAGTCATTAGCTGTGGCTATGGTATTGTCAGTGTTCCAGTTGCTAATTTTACAGCACTTGCAGCAGAAGATACTGCAGCATATGCCAGTGACGATGCAAGCACTGTTGATGCGACGGCAGATGCACTTCCGGCACCATATGGATACAAAAATCTGCAGCTGACAGTTAATCAAAATGTAGATGTGACAACAGCTGACTCGCCAAGTACAGCAAAAGATACGAATGTTCTGACAAACGATGCGAATACATTTTTGTCGATTAATGGTAATGATAGTGGGACATGGATCAATTTTCACTTTCATGAGGCACAGACTGTAGCAGGATTTTTATATTATTTATCAAAGGGTCAGTTAAATGGATATGTCAAGTTTGCAAAAGTAGAAGTGAAGACAGAAGGCAGTGATAGCTATCAGAATGTATATGAGAACGAAACTGCCTGGGAGAAAGAGAATGTTACACGTGCAGCACTGTTTACACCGGTTTCAAAGGTTACAGATGTGAAATTTTATGGCATCTCGTTTAATGGTATTGCTAATTATATGCAAATCAATAAGATGCGAATCGTGACTGTTCCGGAAAATGCAGCACTTGTGACAGCGACAGCATCTACATCGAATGAAGAACTGGGAACAGTGACTGTGGATGTTGCTGAGGCAAAAGGAAAATCAAATACTGTACAGGTGATGCAGGGTGCTCCTGTGAAATATCAGGCAACAGCAACAGAAGCAGGCGAATTCGTTGAATGGCGTGATGCTTCCGGCAAAATTGTCAGCAACGATGCAGTGTATACGACAACGGCTGAAGAGGATACCACACTGACAGCAGTTTTCAGAGACGCTTACTATGAAAAGATTGATCAGAGTATTCTGAAAGCAAATGCGAAAGATAATTCGCATGCAAATGGCAGCATTAAAAATAATGTGGCCTATGATGGAGCGGCGATCAATGCTTTTGATGGTAATGTTGATACTTTATGGCATGAAAACTATGATAATACCGGAGCAGGAAGTCAGGCAAAACCATCCGTTTCCAATCCAATCTGGATTCAGACAGGTTTTGGAGCAGAAAATGGCAAAAATAAGATTGAGACAGTGGGATGCCTGACTTACCGTGGAAGACCGGATACTTATACGAGTGGAAGCGGAGTGAAGTCAACGCGTATTTCAGATTACGTTATTCTGGCGGCATGTAAAGAGAGCGGCTCACCAAAAGCCGGTGACTGGGCAGTTGTAAAAGCAGGAACAATGTCATCCAATATTTCTGCCGGAAATGCAGTTGAAACAATAACCTTTACACCGGTAAAAGCAACTCATATCCGACTGGTCACTTTATCTGCATATAATTCAGACAACTATGTATGTGCCGGTGAAATTAATCTGTACAGAGTGAAGGATACTTCGGCAAGAGTATCAGAATTGGAAAATATCGAGACAAGTGCAGGCATTAAAAATGGAACGGTAACAATCCTGCCGCCTGGATATGAAACAACAAATGATGCAAGTGAGTCAGCTGCGGCAGGTGAATCAGCTTCAATAATAGGAAAATGCCTGTCAGGAACGACACGAAATGTTACTTTGTATGCGGCACCAAATGAAGGATATGTTTTCAATGGTTGGAAGAAGGATAATGCAGTTGTTTCAAGAAGTTCATTTTCTTTTAACAAATACGGCTGAATGTGCCAATTATACACCAACTTTTATTGAACAGCTTTCTTATTCTCAAATAAGTATACAGCAGGATAATGTACGAGCTAATTCAGCACAGGGAACAAGCACTGGAAATGATGGTCCTGCCTGGTATGCATTTGATGGAATCGAAGCCCATCATTGGCATACAAAATATAATAATACTGGTAGTGGAGAAGGCGGGATACCGTCGTCAACAAATAAGTTGTGGATTGAAGCTGGATTTGGCTCAGAGAAAAATATCAGAAAAGCTTACATATCGATCAAGATCAGATGTTGTCTCCTGTAATGCAAAAAGATTATGAAATTTTGGCGGCAACTACAACAAAAAGAACAGCCAAGTGATAGTGATTTTGTGGTTGTTTGCAAAGGACAGTTTGAAAATAATAATGAGGAACAGACGGTGATTCTTCCGTTTACTGTAAAAGCAACCCATATTCGGTTACGTGTATCATCGGTGTACGATCATAACAACTCTTATCTTACTGCATCTAAAATAACCTTATGGCAGGAAGATGATGCAAATGACAGTGATGTGTCCAAAGTGATATCTGTTCCATCAGTTAGTAGCAATGATATAAATTTAGGAACAGTGTCTACAGATAAGAGTTTAATGTTGGATAAGATTGATACTGCTGTTACTATGACAGCAACTCCGGCTTCTGGTTGCCATTTTGTAAAATGGCTGATCACAGATGCTGACGGAGCAACCACTGAGAAATCAACAGCAGTACTTAATGAAGTCGTAAACAGCAAGAGTCAGTACTCTTATGTGGCATTGTTTGCAAAAGATGCAGAAGTATCGGTGAGTCTTGACCAGACTTATATAACAATGACAGCAGGTGATTCAGTTACACAGACACTGACAGCAACTGTAAAAATGCAACAAATTCAACAGTTGATTGGACAACAGATAAACCGGATGTTGCAACTGTTGACAATGGAGTCATAACAGCAGTCAGTGCCGGGGAAGCTACGATTACCGCAACATCAAAAGAAGACAATACAAAGAGTGCAACCTGTACAGTAGTTGTAAATGCTGCACCATCCACAGACGCATTGCAAGCACTCATTGGGGAAGGAAATAAAAAAGTGCTTGAGAATAATCAGGGTAACCCTCATTATTCAAATGCGTCATTAACGGAACTTATAAAAGAGATAGAAGCAGCTCAGAAACTTACTACATCTACAGATTCTGAGGCAGTTGCAGCAGAAGAAGCTAAACTGAGAAGGGCACTGAATGATCTGGTAAGATTATATAAGGTAACAATAAAATCAGACGAAGGTAATTTAAGTGATCTTAGTTTGACTGCTGTGGATGGTGATGGTGAATACGAAAGCAGTGATGCCACAGGAAAAGTTATTTATGTTCCAATGTTTTCAAGAGTGAAGGTAACAGCACCGGGAACAGCAAATACTCAAAAATTTGCAAGCTGGCAGATACCGTCTGAGACTCCGGGAGCTTTTGGAAAAGTTATGTGTACAACCACGAGTTATACATTCTACGTTGTTGAAAATATGACATTGGAGGCCTCTTATGTTGAAGCAGAACCGGAAGTAAATATTTTCTGTGCAGGACGTTATCTTACTTCTCTGGGAAAAATTTCATTCGTTGCAAAACGTTCAGTTGATAAGTCATACAGAGTGATCGAACATGGCATTATTATTACAGATCAGACAGGATGGGATAACCTGTATAAGAATAATACGAATGCAATGGTAAAAGGTGCAACCAGAACAAAGAAATCAATTGCAAAGGGAACTGCAAATAATGGAACTTATGAAGCACGATTAAAAGCGGGCAAAAAAAGAAAAATGGTATGGAAGATCTTATGTCACTTATACGGACGGAGATACAACCTATACCGTATATTCTGATGTTGCACCGTATGAAAGCAAATAATAAAGAGGTGACAAAAATGAAAAGAAATTATGAAGAACCGGAAATGGAAGTGTTGTTACTTGAATTTGCGGATGTGATGAATCAATCTACTCCTACAACTGAGGAAAACGAATTAGGTCCGGATTTTGAATAACGCATAATGTAATACCTGCACTGATGGATTGGAGTGCAGGTATTTTTTAAACCTAGAAAAAAAGAAAGGAAATAGTATGAAAAAAGATTATTTATATATGTTTGATATGTCTTATGATCTGTTCCTGTGCCGGATGCAAAAAGAAAGATCAGACACAGCAGATGGCAACAGTAAAACAGGAAAGTGAGACAGAGACAGTAAAAGAAACAGAAACAAATAAGGAAACGGAGATTCAGAATTTACCGCAGAAAACAACAGAAAGTGACAGTACAGGACAGAAAAATACAGAAGCAGGTACTGATAAGCAGGCGGCAGAAAACAGCACGGTAACTTCGCAGGAGAATGCAGAAACAGAAGAACTGGAAATTGGTGGTGAAGACTCCTGGGAAGACAGTGCGGACGGCTGGGATTGAAAAACGATAACAAATGCATATGAATGCAGAAAATCTCTGCTTTTCCGGATAGAGGAGCAGGGATTTTTCACATTATTCTGGAATGCAGTGGAGGAAAGTAACCGATATGCAGCAACGGGAAATAAATCTGGAACAAATGGAACAGACAATCAGGAAAGTTCTCGAAATGGGTGGTGAGTTTTCTTTTTTATCCGGGAGGAACGAGTATGCAGCCGTTTATCGTCCAGGGGCGGGACAAAGTCACACTTGCAGCACTTCCGGACAGGATAAAAAAGTATGATATCATACTGTATAAGCGGGAAAAAACGGTACATTTGTGCTGCACCGGGTAACAGGGAAAAAAAAGAAAATGCTTATATATTCCGTGGGGATAATCAGTTCTCGGATGAATATGGCATAAAAAGGGAACAGATGATCGGAAGGGTGACAGAAATCATCCGTGGAGATGAGGTGATCCCGGTGAATGATATAAAGCATAGGATGTGGGCAGGATTTTGGGTAAATACTGTCTTTTTCAGAAGGGTGAAACGTTTTTGCCTGAAGTGCAGAAAGAAAAAAAAACAGTAAAAATAAGTCATGTTGAATAAAAATGAGAAATAAGCCATGTTGACCAGAAGAACAAATATCACTATAATTATGGAGTAGGGAATGGTTTTTGCGGCTTAATATTTCGATTCGATAGGAGCAGTGTAAAGAATGTTTCCATATTCGGAGTAATAATAAGGAGAAAATTGATATGAAAATCAAAGGAGATTATCTTTTAGATACGATCGGTGGAGAGAAGATGGCTGTGCCGATTACAGTAAATGACGGAGGAATGGCAGGGCTGATCAGGCTGAATGAAGTGGGAGCTTTTCTGTGGGAGAAGCTTCAGGGCGGAAACAACAGAGGCAGATCTTGTAAAAGCACTGACATCGGAATACGATGTGAAAGAAGAGAAAGCGACAGCCGATGTGAAGAAGTTTCTGGAAAACCTTCGCACAAAGGGATTGTTGGAGGAGTAGAAAATGGTAACGAAAAACTACCGGTTTGCAGATGTTGCTTTTACATTACAGATGCAGTATCCATATCTGGAGAAGCAGTGCAGAAGTTATGAAGTGGAAGAGCCGGGGATACTGATCGCAGCCAGTGATGAGGAAATCGAAAGAGAGGATCAGTCTGGCGTCAGCAGTTCGAATGGAATGCTGGAGAGTCTGGCGGTGTACCGTAAGATTTCGGAAATTATGGTTGAACACGATACATTTTTGTTTCACTGTTCCGCAGTTGCACTAGACGGTCAGGCTTATCTGTTTACAGCTCCGAGTGGCACCGGAAAATCAACCCACACACGGCTGTGGCGTGAAGTTTTTGGTGAACGTGCGGTGATGGTAAATGACGACAAGCCTCTGATCCAGGTGCGAGAGGATGCCATCTATGTCTGCGGCACACCGTGGAATGGTAAACATAACCTGGACAGCAACCAGAAAGTACCGATCAAAGGGATCTGTTTGCTGGAGCGTGGTACAGTGAACCATATCGAAACAATTTCAGCGGCAGATGCGTTTCCGTATTTATTTCGCCAGGTCTACCGGCCGGCAGATCAGGCAAAACTGATCCGGACGATCACTCTGCTCAAGCAGACGGCAGAACGTGTATCGCTGTATCGGATGCAGTGTGATATTTCCCATCAGGCGGCACAGATGGCATGGAAAATGATGAGTGGCAAGAAAGAAGAACAGAACCGGTGAATGAAAGAGATACGATGAAGAACAGCAGAAAGACCAACGTAAAATCCAATCCTTCAGACATAGAAGCAAAAGAAAAGAAAGAGCAGCAGGAACAGGAAAAAAAATTCTTGCAGCCAAATATCTCATCGAGTTGATCCGTTCTGTCCTGGAAGAGCGGAAACCGCAGCCAAAGCCGGAACAGATTTCCATGAAATGCCTGTTTCTGACAGCAAAGAAACACAATCTTGCCTGTATGGCATACGATGCGGCAAAACAGATCGCAAGCGAGGAAGACAAAGAAGTCATGGAGGCATGGCAGAATTATAACCGTACCTGTATGATCATGAGTGCTGTTCAGGGAAAAGAAGGAGAACGCTTGCTTGAGAGATTTTCAGATAATCAGGTGCGTGTACTGCCACTGAAAGGCTGGATTATGAGGAGATTTTATCCGAAACCAGAGTATCGGCAAATGACAGATCTGGATTTCTTGATCGATGAGGAAAACAGAAAAGCAGTTAAGCAAATTATGACGGATCAGGAGAGATATCAGTTTCAACATATCGAAAATGAAAATACGGTGGACTCCTATCAGAAAGATCCGTGGATGCATGTAGAGATCCATAATGATATGATTTCATATAATAAGGAACGATATGAGAACATATGGGAGCGGTGTGAACAAAAAAATGCTGTTTATTCCATGAACTGGGATGATTATTATATGTTCATGTTAGATCATCTGGAGAAACATTTTACCCTTGCTGGATGTGGGATTCGATTTTTGCTGGATGTTTATATTTTTCTGCAGGCAAAAGGAAAGGAACTTCACCGGGATAAGTTGAAAAAGAGTTTCGAAAAAGAAACCAGGAAGCATTTTTCAATCAGGTGGAAGAGACAGCAAATGCCTGGTTTGGGGAAGCATATCATGTTGGAGATACAGAACTGGAAAGAGTGATACTTTTGTCGGGGACTTTTGGAACAAACAGCCAAAAGTTTGAAAATCGACAGGAAAAGATTCAGAAAAAATATAAGAATAAAAAAGTGGCAAAAGCCATGTATTTCCTGACAAGGACATTTCCGGAGTATTCTTATATGTGCAACATATATCCATTCCTGTATAAAGCTCCGGTATTGATGCCTGTTATGTGGATCGTGCGTCTGATCTGTGCACCTGTAACAAAGATGGACCGCATCCGAAAGGAAGTCGGATTCTGGAGAAAGATGGGGAAGAAAGAATAACAGATGTTATACCGGAATAAGAGTGGGTTAAAATAATGCGAATGAAGGGAGAACACTATGATTGATTTTCACACACATATTTTACCACGTATGGATGATGGAAGCCGCCGCATGGCGGAAACACAAAAAATGCTGAAGATGGAGTATGATCAGGGAGTTCGGCAGGTTGTGGCGAGCTCTCATTTCTATGCCCAGCATGAATTCCCGGAGACCTTTCTAGATCGGCGAGGAAGACGGCTGGCACGTGTAAGAGAAATACTGCATGAGGAAGAATGGGGACAGGAAATGCAGATCTTCGGAGGAGCAGAAGTACTCTATTACAATGGAATTGCAGATTCCCCGATGCTTCCAAGTCTTTGTATTGAAGGGACAGATACACTGCTTCTGGAGATGCCTTTTTCTCAGTGGGATAAAGAAGTCTATAGGGAAGTGCGGAAAATCATTGAACACCGCAGGATTAAAGTGATACTGGCTCACGTGGAACGTTACAGTTCGTATCAGAAAAATAAAGATATCTGGGAAGAAATCCTGGATCTTCCGCTGACAATCCAGTTAAATGCAGGAGAGATCCTTCAGTTTGGAAAGAAAAAACTCTGCAGAGAGCTGCTGAACAGCGGGATTCCGGTGCTTCTTGGGAGCGACTGCCATAATACAGGAAAAAGAGCACCGAACATGCTAAAAGGAAAAAAAAGCAGTGGAGAATCTGGCAGGGGCAGGAAAAACAGAAGAGATCGATCGATTGGGAGAGCAGGTATTAAACATATGAAAAAGACAGAAAACAACAGGGATCATAGTGTTGCTGGCAGTACTTGTGTGTGTACTTGCTGTGGGAACGTGGTATTTTAGAAAACAGCGGTCAGAAAAGGTATCAGCGACAGAAGGGCAGACCGAGACGCAGCAAAGTGAAACAACGGATGAGCTGGAGCGGCTTTTATGGAACAAAATAAAATTAAACGGGAAAAAGTATAAATATTCCACGGACTATGAGACGTATCTGGTTATTGGGACGGATGGCAGCGGTAAGGAAGACGCAGACCGTGATGAGTATATCGGAAATATGGCAGATTTTCTGATGCTTGTGATCGTAAATCGAAAAGAACAGACGTATGCATTCTTGCAGCTGAACAGAGATACGATGACAGAGATCAATCTGATCGGACGCAATGGGAAAGGGATGGCCACCGCCGATATGCAGCTCTGTACGGCACACTGGTACGGAGGCACACCGGAAGAAAGCTGCGAAAATACAGTAAAAGCAGTCTCCAGGATGCTTGGAGGAGTCAAAATCAATGGCTACTATGCGATCAATATGGAAGATATCGGAAAACTGAACCATGCGATCGGAGGAGTTACCGTAACCATCGACAGTGATTTTGGTGATGTAGATCCGACACTGAAAAAAGGCGAGACCGTTACGCTGAGTGATGAACAGGCATATAATTTTCTGAGATCGTCAGGGAATCGATGACAGCGAAAATACTTCACGTATGAAACGTCACAGACAGTATATGCAGGCATTTATGGTGAAATTAAAGGAAAAAAATACACGATGATCCATCTATTGGGGCAGAAATTTATGAACAGATGTCAGAAGTGGCCGTCACCGATATGAACGGAGGAGTTCTGACAGATATTCTGACGGATATGCAGCAGGCAGCAAATCGAGGAACATTTGAACTGGAAGGTACAACAAAACTCGGTCAGCATCTTGACGATGGATTGGAGCATACGGAATTTTATTTGGATAAAATGGCTATTGTCAAAACTTTGAAAGATTTGTATAATATGTGAGAAAAGTTATGTAAGAAAAATGTAGAAAAAGACAAAAAGAGAGGAACTACTTATGGATCAGAGCAGGGAGAATATAATCGAAGATTCTCAGGACGAAATTGATATTGGCGAACTGCTTCGTTATCTGAAAACGAAATGGATTGTGATTGTGGCAGTGTTTTTGATCGGCGTGATTGGAGCCGGCGTTGGGACAAAGTGTCTGATCACACCTAAGTACACAGCAGTATCCAAACTTTATGTTGTGTCTGCTTCAGGGAAGAACATTGTCAATCTGGATGATTTAAGACTTGGTACAACCTTATCATCGGACTATACAGAGCTTTTGAAGACCAGACCGATCTGCAACGAGATCATCAGTGACCTGGGACTGGATTATACGGTCAGCCAGCTGAAAAGCATGATTTCGATCGTTCCGATCGAAGATACCAGACTGCTGACAGTCAGCGTGGTAAGTGCAGATCCGGAAGAAGCAAAAAACATTGCCAATACTCTGGCAGACAAGGCGGTTACGTATCTTCCGAAGCTGATGGGTATCTCAGCCCCGAATATTGCAGAAGAAGCGATCACCCCGGCAGTACCGTCTTCCCCGAGCACAAAGAAAAACGTAGCTCTTGGAGGCATTCTGGCACTGGCATTGATCGTTGGGATCTATACTGTACGTTTCCTGATGGATGATACCGTCAAGACAGCAGAAGATGTAGAAAAGATTATCGGAGTTATGCCGCTTACTGTTATCCTGGAATATCAGGATAAGGACAAGAAAAAAAACAGGGAAGACATCGGAGGAAGTAGGTTATGAATAAAGTACAGATCAATAATATGCCGACGCTTACCTATTCTACAGAAGAAGCGATCAACCGATTGAGAGTAAACTTAAACTTTCAGGCAAAAGATGTGAAGAAGATCATGGTGATCAGCAGTACCGAGAATGAAGGCAAAAGCTTTGTGGCATTTCATACCTGGAAACAAATGGCAGAATCCGGTGTCCACACATTGCTTCTGGATACGGATCTGAGAAAGTCTGTTATGGCAGAAAAATACCAGATGGAGGCAGAAAACGGCAAAAAAGCTCATTGGTACATCCCATGTGCTTTCCAAAGATATGCCGTTAAAAGATGCTGTATGGCACACGATTATGCCGCAGGGGGATATTTTACCAAACGTAGAAAACCTGGTAAACCCGGCAATGCTCTTAGAGAGCGAGACATTCCACCGTCTTCTGGATGAGGCGTCCGAAGAATATCGCTATATTTTCATTGATGCACCGCCTCTTGATCTGGTATCCGACGGAGAAAAAAAATAGGTTCTCTGTGTGATGGGGCGATTCTTGTTGTCGCAAGCGGCAAGGTGTCACGTGGCATGGTTCAGAATTCTATCCATCAGCTGGAGAGAGCCGGATGTCCGCTGCTCGGTATTGTGCTGAACCGTGTGGAAGATCAGCGAAAGAAAAATTATTACCAGAAATATGGTTACTATGCAAGTGAAAAAAGGAAAGAAAAAATAAATCCGGGTATTTCAGCGGCTATCAGGGCTTGCTGATTTACTGCATGGCATCTTTCTTACCATGCAATATATTTTTTATAAAAGGAGAAAGGAGGGAAAACAACATGAAAAAAGTACTGAAGAAAGTTATGGCATTGGCTCTGGCAGCAGTATTGACGATCGGTACAGCTGTTACATCTACCGCAGCAGCACCGAGCCCGACAACCGGTAAGAAGCCAGTCAACCAGATTGCAGACACAGACAGTAAAGGTAATAACACTAAGAGCCCTGTTTATACGGTAAGGACCTATGATACAGGCAGAGCACGTATTATCGGAGCTGCGACAATCAAGAAAAATGTGACTGTTCGAACTACGTTAAAGTAAACGGCGTGAAGTACAGAGTTACCAGTATTGGTGCAAAGTCTCTGAAAAACTGGAAATCTGTAAAAAAGATTACACTTTCAAAGAATATCAAGACGGTTCACAATCAGTCTTTCAAGAGCTGTAAGTCTCTGAAAACAATCGTTGTGAAAAATACAAAGAATATCTGGTTCTCACCGGATACGTTTAAAGGAAGCAACACAAAAAATGACCGTTAAATTCAGCAAAAAAATGTCTAAGAAAACTTATGCAAAAATGCAGAAGAGATTAAGAAAGATTGGATTTAAGGGTAAGATCACCAGAGGCTAGTTCTGGATGGGCAGCTGCAACAGCTGCGAAGGAAAGGCACTATGCTTGTTAAGCAATACATTATAAGTATAGTGCTTTTGCTTTACAGTTGTGAAAAAAACGATGTAGCACGGGGGCAATTTGCAAAAACAGGATACACATTTGAAAATAAAGGGTGCATGGGGATAAATAAAAGATAAGAAAGAGAGCAGTTTTATGTATAGAAAAGATTCAGAAGGCTGGTTGAAACATGCAGATTTTATTGTATTGGATCTTCTGTGCCTGCAAATCTCATTTATTCTGGCATATGTCCTGAGCGGATATGGCTGGAATCCATATCATATTATGCTATACCGAAATATGTCTATATTTCTTGAACTGGCAGATTTACTGGTGATTTTCTGTTATGACACAATGAAAAGCGTATTGAAAAAAGGCTACTATCGGGATTTTGTGGTGACACTTAAACATTCCATCATGGTTGGAGGACTGGCAATTTTATATCTGTTTCTGCTTCAGCAGGGTGGAGATTATTCGAGACTGGCATTATTCCTTACTATTTTATTGTATACAAGGGATCACTTATCTTGTGCGAGAACTCAGGAAGAAATCTCTGAAAAAACAGATGCAGAACGGAGGAGAGAGGTCTTTACTGATCATAACATCAGGAGAAGTGGCAAGACGAGTCGTTGATAATATGAAAGAAAACAATTATGCACGCTTTCGGATTGCAGGCGTATCTGTGATCGATGAAGACTGGATCGGAAGAAAGGTCGAAGATATTCCGGTTGTTGCAAACGAAGAGACCACTCCGAAGTATGTCTGCAAAGAATGGATCGATGAAGTCCTGATCGTGATTTCAGACGATATCCCATATCCGACTGAACTGATCAGAAAACTGAGCGAAACCGGGGTAACGATCCATCTGAACCTTACGAAAGTCACCAATATTCCGGGAAAGAAGCAGTTCGTGGAGAAAGTTGGCGTGTATACCGTTCTTACGACAAGCATCAACTACGCATCTGCATTTCAGCTGGCACTTAAAAAAGAATGATGGATATTGCAGGAGGACTGGTCGGATGTATCCTTACTGGACTGATCTTTCTGGTCGTGGGTCCAATGATCTATATCGCATCGCCGGGACCGATCTTCTTTTCACAGGAACGTGTCGGCAAGAATGGCAGAAAGTTTAAAATTTATAAATTCCGCAGTATGTACATGGATGCAGAAGAGCGAAAAGCAGAATTAATGGACGAAAACAAACTTGGTGACGGCAAAATGTTCAAGATGGATTTCGATCCGCGTGTGATCGGAAACAAAGTTCTTCCGGATGGCACACAAAAACAGGAATCGGAGATTTCATCCGCCGGACAAGCCTGGATGAATTCCCACAGTTCTTTAACGTGTTAAAGGGCGACATGTCGATCGTCGGCACAAGACCGCCGCTGATTTCCGAAACTAATCTCTATGAGCTGCACCACAGAGTCCGCCTGGCAATCAAACCGGGCATCACCGGCATGTGGCAGGTGAGTGGTCGCAGTGATATCACAGATTTCGAAGAAGTAGTACGGCTGGATAAAGAATACATCAGCAACTGGAATATCGGGCTGGATATCAAGATCCTGCTGAAGACGGTGCTGGTAGTGTTTAAAAAGAGATGGGTCGATGTAAACGATTTTGATTACAATAATAATCAATGAAAGTGAGTGGATGTAAATGAAAGTTTGTTTGGTAGGATCTTCAGGTGGACATTTGGCACATTTTATTTAGGCAGTATTTTTTAAAAGTAGCAGAGTAAAAGAGGTAAAATATGATTTTTTGTTACAGTAGGGACACATGAGCAGCCATTTAATAGATTAGTGGAATATGTGGAGCAATTAAAAAAAAAAAACTACGATAACTAAAGGGTTTTGACGGCTTGAGTTGTCCTTCAAATGTTTTATTTGTTGAAAAACTGCAAGAAGCGGAAAATCCTGGGGGTTATATGTAGGAGGCTTTTGGAAGCTCTGTTTTGACCCACAAAAGGAGCAACAAATAAAATAGGAGGATAACACAAGCCTACGGTAGATTGAGATAAGCAGTCTGTCGTGTGCTTATTGCTGTTTTATAAAGAGAAAAGTGAGGAGAATAAAAATATGAAAAATTATAAAATTGCCGTAGCAGGCACTGGATACGTCGGCCTTTCCCTTAGCGTTCTGTTAGCACAGCATAATCAAGTGATGGCTGTTGACATTGTGCAAGCGAAAGTGGATATGATTAACAATCATAAATCTCCAATTCAAGATGATTATATTGAGAAGTATCTTGCAGAGAAAGAACTGAACTTGACCGCAACTCTGGATGCGAAGACCGCATACGCTGATGCGGATTTTGTTGTAATAGCTGCACCCACAAACTACGACAGCCATACCCAGCACTTTGACACATCTGCGGTCGAGGCTGTGATCAAGCTGGTGATGGAATATAACCCGAACGCCATCATGGTCATCAAGTCCACCATTCCTGTGGGCTACACATCATCTGTTCGTGAGAAGTTCAACAGCAAGAACATCATCTTCAGCCCGGAGTTCCTGCGTGAGTCTAAGGCTTTGTACGATAATCTGTATCCAAGCCGTATCATCGTCGGCACTGACCTGAGCGATGAGCGTTTGGTGGAGGCTGCTCATGAGTTTGCCGGTCTGCTTCAGGAAGGTGCGATTAAGGAAAACATCGACACACTGTTTATGGGCTTCACCGAGGCAGAAGCAGTTAAACTGTTTGCTAACACCTATCTTGCACTGCGCGTGGCTTACTTTCAACGAGCTGGACACCTACGCGGAGAGCAAAGGACTGAATACCCAACAGATTATCAACGGTGTTTGCCCTGATCCTCGTATTGGTAGCCACTACAACAATCCTAGTCTTTGGATATGGTGGGTATTGCCTCCCCTAAGGACACTAAACAGTTGCTGGCAAATTATGCCGATGTGCCAGAGAATCTGATTGAAGCAATTGTGGAGAGTAACCGTACTCGTAAGGATTTCATTGCAGATCGTGTTCTGAAACTGGCTGGATATTACGGCTATGATGATGACAATGAGTATGATGAGAAGCATGAAAAGGCTGTGACCATCGGTGTGTACCGTCTGACCATGAAGTCGAATTCTGACAACTTCCGTCAGAGTTCTATTCAGGGCGTTATGAAACGAATTAAGGCTAAGGGCACTTCTGTCATTATCTATGAGCCTACTTTGAAGGATGGCGATACGTTCTTTGGTAGCCTTGTAGTCAATGATTTGACTAAATTTAAAGAATTGAGTAACGCAATCATCGCAAACCGCTATGACAAGTGCTTGGATGATGTGAAAGAAAAAGTATATACGAGAGATATTTTTCAGCGAGATTAACAAGTGTGGGTTGGTAGAAAAATGGAAGAAAAAGAAAAAACATCAAAATATGTTTTGCGGCATCATCAGGCGGACATTATGAGCAGCTCATGATGTTAAAACCGCTGATGGAAGAATATGATAGTTTTGTTGTTACAGAACAAACAGATTATAGTGCAAAAAGCTAAGGGCGAAAAAAACATATTATATGAAGCAGGTCAATCGCCGAGAAAAAGATTTTATCTGGAAAATGCTCAAAAACGTCTGGAAATCATTGCAGATATATAAAAAAGAAAAGCCTGATGTTGTTATCTGTACTGGCGTATTAGCAATGATTCCAATGTGCTTGATTGCGAAAATGGCGGGAAAAAAAACTGGTCTATATTGAATCGTTTGCGAAGGTTACATCTCCTACAGAAACTGGAAAGTTGTTATATAAATTCGCGGATCAGTTTTATGTACAGTGGGAATCTATGCTGTCAATTTATCCTAAAGCAATCTATTTGGGTGGCATATATTAATGTGGGGACGTAGTTTATGATATTTATTACATTGGGTTCACAGAAGTTCCAATTTAATCGGCTTTTAAAGGCGATTGAT